>Ga0209483_1000104_pt1 | contig 82525 bp, 66 predicted proteins | sample NGEPerA_FD_184508 | JGI IMG/M metagenome (GOLD analysis project Ga0209483, IMG submission 184508) | Arctic peat soil microbial communities from the Barrow Environmental Observatory site, Barrow, Alaska, USA - NGEE PermafrostL2-A... | ecosystem: Environmental > Terrestrial > Soil > Wetlands >... | reverse complement strand
TGATGCCGGCACCCAATGCTCAGAGTCTGAGCACGACACCCAACCCGCCGACCACGGGGGGGCCTTTCACCTTCACGATCACAGGGAACAACTTCTACCCGGCCAACGCGGTGATTGTGGTGACCGACCCGGGCGGCGCGTCCAGCACTATCGTGAATAGCGCGCTCACGACGAAAACCGCATCAACGCTGGCTGGATCTTATACGCCGTCCACGGCGGGAAACTATAGCTTCGTGGTTCAGAACGGCTACAATCCATTCACCGGAGGGACCGGACCGCAGTCGAGCGGGAAGAACGTCACAGTCACGAGTGTTCAAAATCTTCCTGCGCCGAACCTGAGCGTCCCGGCGAACCAAACAATCGTCTCGACGACGACGCCAACATTCAGTTGGAGTGCGGTGCCTAATGCCACTGCGGGCTACGTGATCGCGGTGGCGACCAGCAGCGCGGCGCTGCCAACCGACCCGATGGCCCCGGACTGCCCGGGCTGCGTGACCTTCATGGTGATCAATCCGGGCACATCATACACGCCACCATCGGGGCAGCTCTTCACAGGGATTACTTACTACTGGAAAGTGCGAGGCAGAGGCCCAGGAGCGATCTACGGCAACTGGTCTGCCCCCTTCACATTCTATGTGATGCCGGCACCCAATGCTCAGAGTCTGAGCACGACACCCAACCCGCCGACCACGGGGGGGCCTTTCACCTTCACGATCACAGGGAACAACTTCTACCCGGCCAACGCGGTGATTGTGGTGACCGATCCGGGCGGCGCGTCCAGCACTATCGCGAATAGCGCGCTCACGACGAAAACTGCATCAACGCTGGCTGGATCTTATACGCCGTCCACGGCGGGAAACTACAGCTTCGTGGTTCAGAACGGCTACAATCCATTCACCGGAGGGACCGGACCGCAGTCAGCGGGGTTGTCGCTTAACGTGAGCGGGTCCGGGTCAACTCTAATTTCAGTTTCCTCCCCCAACGGCGGCCAGAACTGGACGGCTGGCAACACATATAACGTGACGTGGACGGTCAGCGGGTCTGCGTCCCAAATCAGTTATTACTTATTGGACTATTCTTTAGACAATGGGGTGAATTGGTTCACTTCAAGTTTCTACGCATCCGGTTCAGCCCCCTCTGGAAACTGGACAATTCCCTCGAACATTGCTTCCACCCAATCCCGTGTTCGCATTAGGGCAATCAATTCCAGCGGCGGCCCAATTACAACCGGCAGCAGTGTAAACTTCACCATCAATGCTCCAGGACAAAATCCGGTGGCGAATCCCACGGCTGACAATCACGCGCCCCAATCAGGCCAGACGGTCAATTTCACCGGCAACAATTCGTATGACCCGACCCCCGGCTGTTCCATCAATTCTTACTCGTGGAATTTCGGTGACGGCTCGGCCAACAGCACGTCAGCCAATCCGTCCCATGCTTTCTTGAGTCCGGCCGGCAGCAGTCAGTATTATCTGGTCACCCTTTCGGTCTCGGATACCTGTGGCAGAAATGGCTCAAGTTCATTCTACATTTACGTCACCGGGCAGGCCTTGGGCAACAATCCCCAACAATCCTTTTCCAAAGACCCGGTCAATCTTGCCACCGGCAATTACACCTACAATCACAGCGATCTCCATATTGCCGGTCGCGGCCTGCCGATTGATTTCAAACGATTCTACAACTCCAAAGCGCCGACGAGCGCCAATCAGCCGCTCGGCTTCGGCTGGACCCATTCCTACAACATTTTCCTGTCCATCAATTCGTCCAACAGCGCCGTCATCGCCTATGGCGACGGTCATCAGGAAACGTATGCCCCCAACGGCACCGGCGGCTATGTCAGCGAACCGGGCATTTACAATGTTCTGACCACCAGTGCCGGCACCTACACCCTGACCACCAAGGAACAGCAGCAATACAATTTCAATTCATCGGGCCAGCTCACTTCCATCGTGGACAAAAACAACAACGCCGTTTCGCTCGGCTACACTGGAATCAATCTCACCGCCATCACCGACACTGTCGGACGTGTCATTAGCTTTGCCTACAACGCCAACAACTGCCTGACCAACATCTCCGACCCGCTCGGCCGCACCATCCGTTTCGCCTACGATGCCAACACCAACCTCACCGGCGTCACCGACCTGCGCGGCAACCTGACCCAATTCGGCTACGACAGCTTCCATCAGATCACCAACGCCATTGACCCGCGCGGTAACACGTTTGTGAGTATGCAGTATGACGCGCAAAAACGGGTGGTTTTATCGCAGCAAGATGCCCTGAATTATACCAATGCCTTCAGCTACGATTTTGTGAATGGCATCACCGTTGTCTCGGATGCAAATGGCAATTTATCCACCAATCATTACGACCAGTTTCTGCGGGTCACCGAAATTGACGACAATCTGGGTTGCTCTCAACACTTCTTCTACGACACCAACAATAACCGCATACAGGTCATTGACAAAAACGGCAAATCCACGGCCTACTCCTACGACGGAAACGGAAACGTCATTTCCAAGTCCGATCCGTTTCTAAATGCGACCACCATCACCTACGATTCCAAAAACAATCCCACGAATCGTTTGGACGCTCAAAACGGGTTGACGCTTTTCAGCTACGACCCCAAGGGCAATCTTACCAACACGTTTAATTCCCAGGGTAAAACAAACACTTACCAATACGACGCCTTTGGCGAACCAGTTCTTGTCACCGACGCCAATGGCAACAGCACCACCAACACCTACGATTCGTTTGGCAACCTGATTAAAACCCAGGACGCGCTCGGCGACACCAACGCCTTCGCCTATGACACCGCCAGCCGGAAAATCAAATCAGTGGACGCCTTGGGCCGAACCAATCTTTTCTTTTACGACAACGCGGACAACTTGACCAACTCGGTCAACGCCTTCGGCAAGACCAGTTATTTCAGCTATGACGGAAACAACAATCGCGTCTCCGCGACCGATTTCCGTGGCTACACCACCACGAGCATCTACGATGTCAAAGACCGCCTCCTCATCACACGCGACCCGTTGGGCAATTCCGTCACCAACGATTACGACGCCCTCGACCGCAAAATCCGCGTCTGGGATGCCATGGGCGGCGTCACCCGGTTTGGCTACGATGTTGTCGGCAATCTTCTGGCCGTCACTAACGCCACCGGCGGTGTCATGCACTATGCCTACGACCCGAACGGGAACCGCACCAACATCGTTGACGCGTTGGGAAATTCGACCACGAACCTTTTCGATTCGCTGAATCGCCTCGTGTTCACCCAGGACGCGCTGGGGCACTCATCCGCGTCGGTTTTTGACGCGCTGGGCCGTCGCATTCAAGGCATAGACCCGCTGAATCGCACCAATTTCTTTGCCCACGATTCGATGGGCCGCCTCACCAATTTCACCGACACCGCTGGCGGCATGGTAGTCAATACTTACGACAACGTCGGCAACCGGCTTTTCAGCACCGACCCCAACGGGCACACCACCACGAACGTATTTGATGCTCTGAACCGTTTGTCGAAAACCACCGACCCGGTGGGTGATGTCGCGCAATTCGCTTACGATGCCGTCGGCAATCTCATCAGCCGGAAAGACCCGAACAGCAATACCACCACCTACCTTTACGATGCCAACAACCGCCGCACAAAAATCACTTATCCCACCGGCACGCCGGTGACGTTCGGTTACGACAACAACGGCAACCGCACCAGCATGACCGATGCTTTGGGCACGACCACCTACTCGTATGACGCCCTCAACCGCCTGATCAGCGTCACCGACGGCTTTGGCAAGACCGTCGGCTACGGCTACGACAAAAGCGGCAACCGCACGAGTATCACCTATCCGGGAAACAAAACCGTGACTTATGCTTATGATGCGATGAACCGGCTCAAATCCGTGACCGACTGGCAATACAACACGACGACCTACTATTACGACGTAAATGGCAACCTGACCAATACTGTCAATTCCAATGGCACGGCTGCCGTTTATCAATACGACCACGCCAATCGGTTGATTGCGCTGACCAATTCCGGCGTGAATGCCAGCATCATTTCAAGTTACCATTACAGCCTTGATGCCGTTGGAAATCATGCCCAGGTGAACCAGACCGAACAGCTTCAGATAACCCCGATTGCCGGCCAGTCCACTTACACTTACGACAATGACAGCCGGCAGACTGTGCTGGATGGACAAACGCAAAGTTTTGATGCCAACGGCAACATGATTTCCATCAATAGCACAAATCTGTTGTCCTACGATTTCGAGAATCGCCTTGTGCGGGCTGTTTTTCCGGGCGAGATTGGCACGACCAACACTTATCAATATGATGGTGCAGGCAACCGGCTGACTGCCAACCGCAGTGGACTGGTTACGCGATACGTTCTTGACCGGAACAGCGCTCTCGCCCAAGTGCTCGCCGAAATGGATTCCAGCGGCAACGTCATTTACTATTACATCTACGGCCTTGGCTTGGTTTCGCGAATTGATGCCGGCGGCAACGCGCAGTATTACCACTTTGATTCTCGCGGCAGCACCGTCGCGCTGACTGATGCCAGCGGGCAGATCACGGAAGCCTACGCCTACGACCCGTTTGGAAGGCCAATGACCCTTTACATCACAGACAATCGCTTCCGATTTTTGGGGCGGCACGGTGTGATGGACGAGTTCAACGGTTTTCTCTACATTCGCGCCCGCTACTACTCCACCAAGCGCGGACGATTCATCACCAAAGACCCGACGACCGGCAAGGACGGCGATAGCCAGAGCATGAACCGATACATCTATGCGCTGAATAATCCAGTGAGGCTGATTGATATTTCAGGACTATCAGCGCGAGAAGCAAGCGGCCCTACGCTGTCGCTCGCAACTTCGGATAGTTCTCTATTTCACAACATTCTTGTCAGTCCAACGACTAGCGGCCTTGCAGGCACAACTCCGCAATTTCAAACAGGCGGTTCCAGCCTTGGAGATCGAATAATCAGCTTGGGAGATGTTATTTCAACAGCAGGTTCAAGCGAGCTAGCAGCAAACTTTCTTCAATTTAGCAAAAGTCAGCAGCAATTACAATTATTGAAAAAGGTCGGTGACGTTACGGACGCGATTAATTTAGTAACGGATTTAGCAGGAAACGCCATTCAAGCAAACGGTGGATTAAATAATACGATCGCAGGTTTTGCAAATGCAGGCTCGAACATTCAATGGCTTTTCAAAGGCGCGACTACTGATGACTTGTTGAACTTTGGAATTAGTGCGTCAACGCAAGTATCCGCTGTGACCATAAATACTGTCGCAAATACTGTCGCAAGCCCGATATTTTCGGCGATTAACTTTTTTACGGGTGACAATATTAGCGTGAACGTGACAGGAAGCGAAGTCCAAAGCGCCGTCCAATCATACGTGAATTTTTTCCAATAGTATGAACCTTTGCTTGAGAACTAATTTCAGCCTCGCCTTGGCTTTGCTGATTGGGCGATGTATTGCTCTGCTCTCAATGCAGCGCTGCGTCCTTCTTTTCATTGGGCTATGTGTGATTAGCGAAAATCGAAGCGTTGCTTCAACAATAAATTATTCCTACGATTCACTCAATCGCCTGACGAACGTGGATTACGGCAACGGTTCGGTCATCAGCTACACCTACGATGCCGCGGGCAATCGGCTGACATATTCAGGTGCGGTTGCCAATGACACCATTGCCCCCGACATTGCGATCACCAGCCCGACAACGGATTCAAGTTATACCAACACCAGTGCAACCATCAATTTGAGCGGAACGGCGTCGGACAACACCGGCGTGACCCTGATAACATGGGAAAGTGATGGCGACACTGGCACTACTATCGGCACTGCCAATGGCACAAATTCTTGGAGCATTAACGGCGTTCATCTCCAAACCGGCGACAACTATATTTTTGTCGCCGCCTACGACGCCGCCGGCAACATCACCTACGCCACCCTTACCGTCACCCTGTCCACCGGCATAGGCTCGGCACCGCCAAATCAGATTACCGGTTACAGCCTGGCCAACGGCATCTTCCGTTTTACATTGAGCGGCGCGGTCGGGAGCAACTACGTCATTTATGCGTCGTCAGATTTGAAGTATTGGACCCCAATATACACGAACACCGTTCCGCCAGCCGGCTTGATCACGTTTGTTGACCCCAGCGCGGGCGGCTATGCCAAGCGCTTTTACCGTGCCGTGCCGCCGGGCACCGCCGTCACTCTGCTGCCGCCACCGGCGACGCCACAACTGACCGGAATCAGGGTGAGTGCCGGAATGTTCCAGTTCTACTTAAACGGGCCGGTGGGGAGCAATTATGTGGTTCAGGTGTCATCCAACCTTGTGAACTGGGTGAACTTGTCCACCAATGCCATTCCAGTCAGCGGTGTGAGCGTGTTTGATTTCCCGATTCAGAAGACTCAACCGCAGAAATTTTACCGCGCCTTGCCAGCGCCATAGAATTCTCATGCAGAGACGGGCGAAACGTCATGGAAACCAACTTTGAGGGGTCACCCGCGCGCACGTTAATCATCATTTGCGGCATGACACTATGGATGACGTTTGCCACCACGAGCGTCGCAGACACCTACTCCATTTCGCCAAACCCGGCAACCGTGAACGAGAACACCGGACATTTGACTTTCACAGTCGCCCGCTCCAGCAGTTCGACGGCAGCGACGATTTACGCCAGCACGGTGCATGACCAAGGCTACAGCAACAACGGCTACTATGTCGGCGTGACCCATAATCTGGCACCGCGCAAACCCCTTCGGCTGAAGACGGATTGCCGACCTCTTGAAACAACTCGACAAAACCCTGAACCGGCCTAATTTCAAAGCATGAACGGTTGCCTGCAAATCAACTCGCAGAAATGGAATCTCTGGGGTTCCGACGGACTGAAACTGTTTCTTCCCCGCGAAAGTCGGGACAGCTCCATCTATTTTCAGGCCGACTGGTCCTTTGTCCCGCCCGAGGTGGAGGCGGCCACCGTGCCGGCCGATGCGCCCAAGCTGCGGCTCCGCCTCATCGGGTATGTGCCCGGTTTGCGCGACTGGCGCGATCTGGAAAATCTTTTCCTCGGCTACCACGAGAGGATTGATGGCAATGAACCGTCCGAAACGCGCGGGCCGGACATGTGGATCTTCCAACCCGGCGCAACCTCCGACCCGGAGTATGGCAAATGGGAGACTGACCTGAAATTCGGCGAACGGCACGGATGTGAATTTGAATTTTCCCTGGAAGCCGTTTGTCGCAGCGAACGGGCGTCCAAATTCAGGATGGACTGCCATATGAAAGAATTTTTCCAGCAGCCCGTGCCGGCAGACTGGGAACTGCCCGAATGGATCAACGAAGGCGACCAGTTGAGCTTTGAAAGCCGCGTCGAATTCAGAGAAATCTTTTGCAGCGCGCCCATCAACAGCGCACAACCGCTCGAATGGGCCAGACAACTGGCCCGGCGCGAACTGGCCATGGAGCAATTAGGGCCTTGCACCCTCAGCGACGCCGGCCAACCCGCCGTGAAATACAAACCCAAAGACGGCATCAGCGAAACCGGCCGGCTCGTGGTGCTCCAAATGCCGGCCGGCTGAAGCCGGCGGAACCGCGAACCATGCGAAAGAATTTGGCCACAGATGGACACAGATAAACACAGATTTTAACGCCAAGCCGCAAAGCCGCAAAGTCCTGACACGAATTTCACGAATTAACGCGAATTCAAATGCGCTGACTCGTCACGCCAAAATCAGATGAAGGCGGAAGGCGCTGCGGAAATTAGCCTAGGGTTGTGAGGTGGTGGCCGTGCGCAAGCACCTACCCTGGGAAATCGTCCCGCAAATTTCTCCCTCTCCGCGTTCGCTTCGGAAGCGAATGGGGAGAGGGCCGGGGTGAGGTGTGTCAGAAATTTTATCTCGCAGCCGCAAGGTTCGGACGCAGATTCCAAACAAAGCCGCATCACCTTATCGCCCAATCTACAAGCTCTAGGAACATGCTCGTATCCAAAAAGTAGTTTGGATAAGCCTTTTTTAGTTCTGCCACCGAATCCACAGAAACCAAAACAGCATTTTTGAAACTTCCTCTGATTTCCTGTTCTATTTCTGAATAATGCCTAGACGCCTTTTCTAGTTGGCTTTCGGGATACCCATAGACCTCAAGCTCTTTTGCATAAGGATCAATAACCAGAAGATAATAATGGTCGTTTCTTAATTCATAATTTCGCAATTCTCGAAGTGTGTGTTCGTAACCTCGCAATTGATCGTGAACATCAAGTTCCTCGACGTAATCATTTAAGTTTTCTCGTAAGCTATCTTCAAAGGTGGGAGTATTAGGCACAGGGTTTCCGTCCTCCCTATATGCAATGGCATTTCCCATCAATGCGAAGAAACGAAGCCATTTGCGGTGGCCTTTGTTCGATTTCAGAGCTTGCCGTGTAAAAAGGTCAACCGTTTCGACGGCAGTTGCCCATGCGTGCTGATTTAATGAACGCAATTGGATTTCAATTTTTAGATTATGGTATTCCGTTTTTCGTCCGGCGTATTTGTAAATAAGGTGAATGCCTCTGTATCCGCTAGGCTTCGGATTTTTTATGTAATCTTTTTCAGAATGGAATTTGTGAGGAAAATCACTGGTCTTGTAGCTTTCAACTAGCTCATTGACCCTCTCAACATCATACATCACAGCCCTACACCCGCCAATGTCCTGCATCTGCGAAAGTCGCGTGGTCGGATAACGCTTTAATTTATCCGTAATTGATGCCAGCCGTTTGATTCGTTGGGCAACGATACAATTGCCTTCAATGGCTTTCGCCATGTTGCGCAAACCATTCTGAAAAGTATTTAGGGGAAAATTATGTGCAGAACGCCAATTGTCTATTATTTCAAAATTAACGCGAGATACATCATTTGACGCCAATGCGTTTCCGGCATTGTCCACTTCGGTATTTGAGAATTTAGGTAGCGTCCAAGCCATATCGCTTAATTCATGGTTAAATTCATCTAGCGCCAAACGAAGCCCAGCGCATCTAACCGCTGCCTCCGATCAGTCGGCATACTGTCTTTTAACTTGTGCTGCTGACTCACCCACTGACCGAGCGTATATGTTCCTTCGAGATGCCGCTTTGAAACACGGCAGTGGCCTACTCGTGCCTTGAATCGCTCCAATGCGGAGAAACCGTCCTTCCAAGCAGTTGCCAACGGATCCCACTCATATCCAATTTTATCCAGCAACACTTGACGTTCAGGTGTGAGTTTATTCGTCTTTCGTTTATATCGCTGACTGCTTACCCAAATTCCTAGCTGCGGGTTTTCAGAATAGTAGTAGGGCACGTCGCAATGGCCGTTCTGTTTCTTGAATTCGGCCAGTTGGCTATATCTTAAATCCCATAACACTCGCAGCCTTACTCCACCCATATCACGTTTGGAACTCCATTCAAAACCAATGGCATTCAGCATTACTTCACGTTTCGGATGAAGTTTATCATTCAACTTGAGTTGGCGTTGCGTGCTCGCCCAGCGACCGAGTTGCGGATTTTCCTGCCATTGAGTCGGAACTTTGCAATCACCATGCTTTTCCTTGTAGCACAGGAGTTCATCATAGCTCGCTTTCCATGTCCTATTTATGCCTTCTCCGGCAACCTCTTCACGACTATTTGATCCCCATGCAAAGCCAAGTGCATCAAGTTTCGCAATACGCTCTGGCGAAAGCTTTCCATTATTGCGTTGTGTATGGGTGTTGTTCACGAATCGGCCAAGCTTTGTTTTGTCCATCGGTATTTCGCAATGACCATTCTTGGCTTTGAACGCTGCAACTTCTTCAAGCCGGTCTTCCCAACTGCCACGCTCGCGGTGCTTCCAAGTAAAACCAAGTTTATCAAGTAAGAGCATCTGTTCATTTGGAATCATCCCAGCTTTGTGCCGCTCACGCTGTGTCTGAATCCAATTGGCAAGTTTAGGGTTCGCTTTCCATTTTGCAGGAACATCGGCGTTACCATATTCAGCATGATAGGTTTTTAATTGCGCAAACATTTCTTCCCATTTCAAATCTTGACCTTCGACTACCCACTTGAAACCAATCGAATCTAGCTTGGCCTTCCGTTCGGCTTGAAGTTTTCCTGACGCGTTTTTATTGCGTTGAGCCGATACCCACGACGATAGCTTGCTCTGTTCACCTTCAACTTGCTCAACCTCACAATGTCCATGTTGCTCCTTAAATCGCTTCAACTCCTCAAATCGCTCGGCCCATTTTTCCTCACGCGCATCCCAGCGGAAGCCGAGTTTATCCAGCAGGCTTATCTGCTCCGCCGACATGGAATCGACATATTGGCCTGTCGCGGTTGTGCCTTTTCGACGTTGCCGCTGAATCCAAACCCAACTCGCCAGTTTGATGTTGGTGTGAGTGCGCTGTATATGCGGATTGCCATGCTCTCTGGTATAGTTTTCGAGTTCACGATACCACTTCATCCAAGTTTCGTCGCCCTTAACCGACTGCCAATCCCAAACAAAACCAATTTCATTGAGCATCTGAATTCTTTCGGGAGAAAGCAATCCCCTGTTCTGACGCGTTCGTTGAGCTGCAACCCAACCGGCCAGCGCGGGGTCTTCTTCCCAGCCCGTCTCGACGTTGCAGTGACCGAACCGTTCCTTGAACGCCTTCAATTTTCCGAACCATATATCCCATGGTGCGTAGAGATTCTCTAAACAATGTGTTGCTACTGCGGCGCGGAGGGCTTCCAAATCCAAACGCGAACCGGCGAAGTCAATGCGGTCAGCAAATCGGCTGTCATCAAATCCTTTGCCGCGTCCCTTTTGTTCGCCGAAGTAACGAATCAATTCGGCTAGGGCATCATCCTGTTCTTGGAGGGATTGCAAAACATCCCAAACCTCGTCGAACGCCGCACGATTGACGGCGGCTTCGACGGTTTCACCAGCGGTCAATTCCACATAAAGCGGCACAAGCACATAGCCGGTCGTTTTTCCCGGCGAGCGGCGCATGGCGCGTCCGGTGGCTTGCACGATGTCCACGCGGCTGCGGCGCGGCGAAAGAAATGCGACCATGTCCACGGCAGGAACATCCACGCCTTCCGTCAAACAGCGGGCATTGGACACAACGGCTTGCGCCGCCGCACGGAAGTCGCGCATTTCATGTTCGCGGCGCGCGGTGGACATTGAACCATTGACGTGAAAAGTTTTGAAGTCCGGCAGATGCGTGCGAATTCCTTCACTGCCATCGGCAACAAACGAAGCGGCTGATGCAACTGTCTTGTGAAAAGTAAAAACTTTGCTCACTCCGTATTTCTTAACGGCATCATGCAAGGCAATTTGGTTGGCGACTTGTCTTGCACGAATAGAATCGCCGTTCACAAACACTTCGCCATGACTCAAAAGTTCGTTCGTCACCATTTCGGATGTAATGACGGAGATGACGACCTTGTAACCGCAGATGATTCCACGGCGGGCGGCTTCGGCAAAATTCAAGCGGTAGGCTTGCGAGCCATAGACTTTTTTATTGTCCATGGAAAATACTTCCTTGGCTTCGCCCTCGTCGTCGCGGTCGCGCGGATTGTAATGTCGCGGCGTGGCGGTGAGGAACAGGTGTTTGCGGATGGAAAGATTTTTATCGTCGAGGGCAAAGGCGAAGTTGCGGCCTTCGCGTCCGGCGGTTTTGTGCGCTTCATCAAATACCGCAAAATCAAACGCCTCGCCCGGCGGCATCGCCGCGCCCACAACGGACGCGGATTGGTAGGTGGAGAAAATCATTTTCACGCCGGCAAAGGGCGCGTCCAGAAAACTCCGCACGCTTGCGATGTCAGTGGTGACTTGAAAATCAAGGTCGGATTGTTGCGTGGTGAGCGCGTCAATGCCTTCCTTCACGGTCGGGTCGGAGCAGACACAGAGGTAGGCGAGACTCGGCAAATGCGTTTCGCGCAGCCATTCGTGCAGGGTTTGGCGCAGCAACGCGAGCGAGGGGAGCAGGATGAGAATTTTGGCGGCGGGAATGCCGCCGTCGTTCGTCCCAACGGGACAACCCGATACATAGCCCGGCGTTTCAACGCCGGGTTGCGGTTGCATAGGCAGCGAGTCCCACCGGGACGGTTGAACGGACGGCGCAATTTCGTCAGGCGAAGGTTTTGTTGCGGAAACCTCGGTCGTCCCTGCGGGACTTGGAATTTTTGCGGATTCAACCCGGCGTTGAAACGCCGGGCTATTGTCATCCGTCGCTCCGCGACTGCCAATTGTTTGTGCCACGTTTTCCGCTACCCAAAGCGCGACGAGTGTTTTGCCCGTGCCGCACGCCATGATTGCGGAAACGCGGTCGTGTGTTTGCAGCGCGGGAAGCAAAGCGTCCAGTGCTTCGGTCTGGTGCGGCAGTGGTGATTTTTTTGGCGCGATGAAAGCGGCGTCGGCCAGCCATGCTTCCATCGCGCGGAAGTCTGCGGCTTCCAAACGATCCAAGTCCGAGCCACGGATGCAGAAGAAACCTTGGCGGTCGTTGAGGACGGCGGGCAGTTCGTCGCAGTTTGTGAGCAGCACGCGGCTGTGAATATGCGGGCTGTCGGCCAAGCCGATGAAGGTGGAGAGTTCGCGCCACGTCAGAGACGGGCGTCCGGTGCGGAACTTGACTTGATAGGCGTTGAACTGGCCGAGCAAGGTTTGCAGCACGCCGTCCACGCCCTGATCCTGCTGCGTGAGGCCGAGATTTTTGAGGAGGTCGAGCGGGACAGAATCGTGCGGCCAGACTTGCGCGGCATCGTGTTTCCGTTGCGTGGCGAGATAGGCTTCGGCGAACACTTCAAACGCAGCGCCGCGAGATTGTTCGTCGGGCAGCGCGGCAATCTTCGATTCCAACTCGGCAAAGCTGGTCAGGCCAGCGAACAAATGTCGCTGGACGAAGAAGGTCGCTTTGGGATGGCGAGCCGTTGCCATGCGGAAAGAGTAACAATTTGTTCGGCGAAGAAAAGCTTCGTGCGAATCGGGGACACCTCATCCGGCCTGCGGCCACCTTCTCCCCATCCGATGCGGAGAAGGGATTATTTTGTGGGCCGTTTTCCTAGGATAGGTGCTTGCGCACGGCCACCACGCACCAATCTGGAAGTCTCGGCCATCGGGCTGGGGTGCAGGAGAACAATTTGAATGCGGAATGCGGAATGCAGAATGTGGAAATTCGGAATTAATACCGGGCTTTCGTTACGGCCCGGCGGGTGACCAGCAGGAGATGATTTCCCTGATGTGTTCCCACGCTCCAAAATTTAGCAGGGTTTCAAGCCAGTTTAGTTTTGAAACTTCGGCCCACGACGGTGCCAATCACTGTGCCGATGATGGCTCCGGCCACGAATTCGGAGAACCAATGGATGGTCACGGAGACGCCGAGACCGATGTAAAGCGCATAAAGCAGCGCGCAGAAAACCAGCGGCTTGTTTTTAGGCCAGAGTGCAATGAGGCAGGCCATCATGGCAAACGTCACGGTGGTGTGCGACGAGGGCCAGCCCCAGAAGACGCCGCCTTTGAGGAAACCGAACTGGAAACCGCGGCTGGAATCCACCAGCGAGCCTTCGTTCATCGCCGACATCCGAAAACCATGGAACGGCGGCGGCAGTCGTCCGGTGAATGCCTTGCAGCCGCACGAGATCAGATAGCCGAGCAACGCGGCCTGTCCCAAAGCCCAGGCGGTGGTGAGAAGTCTGCGGTTTTTCCCGAACGCACCAATCAGCAAGAGGATCAACACGGCCATGAGCGGCATGAAAGTCCCGATGATTATTGCCGGTCGCGCGAGCCGGGGAAACAGGTCTCCACGGGTCAAACGATAATATGCCCAATCGCCGCCGGACATGACGATCACGATGGTCAGGACAATGGCCAAGGCGTGCCATAGGAGATTGCGTCCGCTGAAGATGGCGATGGTGTTTCGCGGCAGCCGGTGAAACAGTTCGGGCATGGCTCAAAGCATAGCTGAAGAAAAACCAGCCGCACGGATTTTTGGGCGGAAGTCCCTGTTTATCGTTTGAAACCCTGTAATCCATGGTCGGGTTATACCCCATAGAATAAGACCCTTTTCCCGCGCAGATTATTTGACAGTTGGTTTCTCTGGTGCAACGATTAAATGCATTCGTGAGCAACTGCAAACAACCAAATATAATACAATCATATGAAAGCAAATAAATTCGCAATCTCCCTGGTCGGCGCCATTTTGGTGACGGGTGTCCTCCTCCCGGCACGGGCACAAGATACAAAATTGGATCCAAAGGCGACCCACAGCTCGATCATCCCAAACGCTGAAGTCAAATGCCACAAATGGGGTTGGAACTTGAAAGATTCATTTTTAGCACTACTAGGCATTCCCGTTGAGTGAGGAGGCTTTTAATTTTTACTCTTTCACCTCACGTTCAACGGCAAACAAGCCGCGGCATTGGCCAACGCAGCCCTGCCAAGCATGAAATCAATTCGCGGCAATGGACTCGCTCACGCCCGCTCGCCCGGCCTCCGGCCTTCGGTTTCACCAAATTCCTTTCGCCATTTCCCAAACGGCTCAAGTCGTGCAATTCGTGTCAAAGTTTTTTGATTTCGACACCTCACCCTGACCCTCTCCCCGGTCAAGGCGGAGAGGGAATAATTTTCGCATGGTTCGCGCATTTCGGGGTTCACCTCATACGGCCTTCCGTAGAAATTTGTTTTTCCCAACGACCCTCACCTGTCCAAATCATTCCCTCACCCTTAATCCCTCTCCCATCCGATGGGCGAGGGGCAATCTCCCGCTCCCGCGAGCGAGGAATCTACTTCGCAATTTTCAAGCCGTTCTCTTTCCAGGATTCGAAGCCGCCGTCCATTTCCATGACGGAATAACCCTTCGCGGCGAACTGCATCGCGGCGTGCGCGCCCATGTGACAGTTTTGGGCATAGCAGTAAATGATGTTCATCGTATCCGGGCGCAGACCGGCCAGCGTGCCCCATTTTTCCTGCGGAAGATTGATCGCGCCGGGGACATGGCCTTTCTTGAAATCTTTGGACTCGCGCACGTCTATGATGACGACATCTTCTTTTTTCCGGATCAGGTGACTTATTTCGACGGGGCCGGTCGTGAAAGCCATTTTGTCGGCGAAGAATTGCTTCGCCTTAACCGCGTTGCCCTTGAATGTTTTAGTCATAATGAGTTTGTCGCGGATGGCTTGGTTTTAGACGGCAACAGCACGAACACTTGGTGATAAAGGTTACGCGGCTTTGCTTTTGAAACTCGCGCGGTCGTCCGCTTCGAGCCAGTCGAACGTGCTGCTCTTTTCCGGGTCTAGTCCGAGCTTCTTGCATTGTTCAGCGAAGTAAGCGCGCTTTTCAGGATTTTTCATCGGACTGCCAGCTTCCACTTCATCCGACCATGCTTTGATTTCATCCGGCGTTTTCTTGGTGCCATTGGCCTGCAACCAGACGCCAATGTCTTCATAATTTTTTGCGGCTTGAACGGCGGTTTTGAATTGCCCGCCGTTGATGCCCTTGAAACTGAAGAGCATGTTGTCCAGCGGACAATCGTAATGATATTCGCCCAGCGTTCCGGCAAGGCTGGCGCGGCATTTATCGGTGGTGCGGTCGGCGATGGCGAATCCGGCGATGCGTTCGCGCGGGCTGTGCGGGGCTTGTTTGGTCAGATCCCGGTCAATGATGGGTGTGCTCATATTTTTTATTTTTTGGCGTGATCGTGTCGAAACATTATTTCTTCATGGCCGTGATGTGCTGCAAGTGCGCTTCCACCACCGGAATGGATTTATCGAGGAAGTTTTTGATGTCCGTGTCTTTCGTTGCGGCAGACTCGGCCTTGAATGCCTTGGCATCCATCTTGTGGGCTTTGATCATGCCGGCAATATAGGCATCATCAAATGCCGCACCGGTCAGGGCTGACATTTTATCCACCATGGCCTGATGCTTGGCATCGAGGCTGTCGGGCAAGGTCACGCCCTTTTGTGCGGCGAGCGCTTTCATGTCGTTATTGATGGCGGTGTGGTCCTTCACCATCATCAGGCCGAAATCCTTCACATCGGCGCGCGTGCCATTTGCGGCAGCCAGTTCGCCGAGCTTCACCTCGGTCATGCCGCCTTGGGCAGCCGCCAGCATGAAGTCCTGGTCAGCCGTTGCGACCGTCGTTGCCGCCTTGGCGCACGGAACCAAGAGTCCGGCCGCCACGAGAACCATGCCCAGTGTGATTGAGGCGGAGTTGGAAAAGAGTTTCAGAAACTGCGGCCTGCCATGTCCGACCGCCTGCTGTGATTGCGTATTTGTATTCATAGTTGATTTTTTTGGTTTAATGTTTGTTAAAAACTTTGATGTAAAAATACCCGGCCGGCTGAAGGCGTGCCATGGGGTGTTCACCCCAGTGCTTCAGGTGATGATGCCGACGTATCAGCTTTTTGAACTGCGAAATCCGCCCGCGAGAAAGACGATAAGGCAAATCAGCAGAACCAAGCCAAGCCCGCTGCCGCCGATGACGGGGCCGCCAAAGTAAAACCCGCCGCCGCCGAACAGAAGGAGAAGCACAACCAAGATTAATAATATATTCATACCAGCAAGTTAACATGCCGCCGCACAGATACTATGGGGTGTTCACCCCACTTGCGAGACCGACGAATGAAATTAAGCTGGACGATGAACCCTTGCACGAAGCAAGACGGTTCATTGCAAGGTGCGATGAGATTTCCGCGAATGTTTCGGGAAATTGTCATGGCACTGAAAAGCAAAAAAACAACCGGTCAACACACAAAAAATAACATCATGAACCAATACAAAAATCCAAACTGGTGGAACCAAGAAAACGACTCCGCATGGGAACGCACCAAGGCCGCGTTCAAGCGGGATTGGGATCAGACCAAGCATGACGTGGGCGGCCACCAGCCGGACACGGATCAAAAAATCGGCAATACCACCCGGCAGGCCTCCGGCAAGGAAGCCATCCCGCCGCGCGGCGTGCCAACCTATGAAGAGGCGGAGCCGGCCTATCGCTACGGTTTCGGTGCGCGTTCAAAATACGGTGCCAAATATCCTGAATGGGATGATGAATTGGAAACACAGCTTAAAGGCGAATGGGAAGAGATTGCCCCGGCCAGAAGGCAAACTTGGATGCAAGACCGCGCCGCCATCCGTCGCGGCTGGGACTATGAGGAAGAAGACGTCGTAGAGACCGCCGACAAATAACTTTGGAACCACAGTTCATCCAAAAAGAAACCCGGGCCAAGCACTTGGCCCGGGTTTTTGTCCGGGAGACAATGGAATCCGTTTGCGTGTCCGGCGTAGTCCGCAGTTCACCTCATCCGGCCTTCCGCCTTCAAATTATTTCTGCGGGATAAGTGGTGGTAAAAAGGAAACGCTGGCGTTTGGTGGCGGCGTTCTGCCGAGACGCCGCTACGGATGATTGAACTGGAATCCGGCCGCCGTGCTCGCGCCCGTCGCGGCAGGTGACAATTCGTGCAATTCGTGTCACGACAATCCGCGCGAGCGAACGGCTCATGTGGGCATCCATCTGGTGGCGGGCTTGGGAAGCCAAAAATTTCTCGACTCGGTTCGGAATTGGGCGTATTCAGCGACCAGTTAAAATACACAGAACAAACCGGAGAACGTCATGGCAAAAATAAAAACCGTCAACGGCACCAAGGAACACAAGGTCGTGTCAAACAAAGAATGGCTGGTCGCGCGCAAGGCGCTGCTCGTGAAGGAAAAAAAGTTCAACCGGTTGCGCGACGAGTTGAACCGGCGGCGGCGCAATCTTCCGTGGGAGAAGGTGGACAAGGAATATGTCTTCGACGGGCCGGACGGCACGGTGACGCTGGCCGGACTGTTTGGCGGCAACCGCCAGCTCATCGTCTATCATTTCATGTTCGGGCCGGGCTGGAAGTTGGGCTGCCCGCACTGCTCGTTCTGGTGTGACCATTACGATGGCGCCACCGTTCACCTGAACCAGCGGGACACCACGCTCGCCGTCATCTCTCGCGCACCGTGGAAGGAAATCTCGCCGTTCAAAAAACGGATGGGCTGGAAGTTCAAATGGCTTTCCTCGAACAAAAACGATTTCAACTTCGACTACCACGTTTCATTCACGCCGGCGCAGGAGAAAAGCGGCGCGCTGCTCTACAATTACGGCATCTTGAAAATGAAGATGGATGAAATGCCGGGAACGAGCGCATTTTACAAGGACAAGAACGGCGACATTTTTCACACCTACTCCACCTCCTCGCGCGGCATTGACCTGTTGAACACGACGTATAATTTTCTGGACCTGACCGCCAAGGGACGCGATGAGAATCCTGACCGCCCGCAAGACTGGGTGCGTTACCATGACGAATACAGGCGCTGACCGGGAGACGTGCGGGGAGCGCGACCGTCCCGGTTGCACCGTCAGGCGTCCCGCCGGACGGAATCGCGGAGGGATTGGTGGCACTTGGAGTCCGGCGCGACGCCGGACACGGCAGGCGGGACGCCCGCGCTACCTTTGCCAGCAGCCGAGGCAGATTTACATGAACAAGGCAGAGTTCACGTCCCAAAGCGGGCAGCGTTTTAAGCCGCGCCTGCCTTGGCGATTTCCCTCATCGAAACGTTTGTTGCATCCATTGCCGTAAAAATAGAGAGGCCTTCAATGTCCCTTGTTCCAAGCTCGTTGAGCCGGTGCAAAATATCCAGTTTTTCCTGCAAAACATCCCGTGAGGCAATCGCGTTGCCGTGTTCGTTGAGCAGGAAATGCCAGCGTGCTATAAGTTCTTTGGTTTCCATATTATCCGCTGGCTTTTCGTGCGGAATCAATGTTGGTCTTTCCTATCCTTTTGCCTTGGCTGAACATGGCCATTGCGATCCGTCCGGTAACGGTCATTGCGGACGGCATGGACCCGCCAATCGACGTGGCCTCTTTCCCATCCATGGAAACGATCCAGCCGGAAGGGTTCGCAGAACAGCCAGACATTGCCGGGTCCCAAATAGTAATACTGGTCGCCCACGAGACCGACGTATTCGTAACCATCCCAGGCGTAACTGTCAGGAACCATCACCGGAGCCACTTCCACCGGTGGCGGAGCGACAACCACCATTGGTTGCGGGGCCACAACCACGAGTGGTTGAAACGCCACCCGTCCATTTGGTTCAACGACACAGCCTGACACAAGCCCCCCTGCGGCCATGGACAGGATAAATACACGCAAACATTTTGTTTTCATTGGTCAATGACGTTAAGAGACGGGCGGCAGCCGAACAATGGGGTGAACACCCCATACCAAAGACGGCAACGTGTCGCCGCAGTCCAAATGGGAAATTGACGAAAAACTACGCGCATTGAACTGGCCCGGCGGTTGCGATAGTTTCAGCGCATGGCAAAAAAACCGGAGGCGGCAGTTGTGGCAGCGAATGCCGTCCCGGTGCCTTCGGCGATTTCAATCGAGGCCGTAAAGCGCCTTTTGCCGTGGCTGGTGGCGGTGGCCTTCTTCATGCAATCGCTGGACACCACGATCCTGAACACGGCGGTTCCCGCCATCGCCAAGGCGCTGGGCATCGCCCCGTTGAGCATGAAGGCGGTGCTCTCCAGTTACACGTTGAGCCTGGCGGTGTTCATCCCCATCAGCGGCTGGATGGCGGACCGGTTCGGCACGCGCCGGGTATTTGCGTGGGCGATAGGGACGTTCACCCTCGGCTCGTTGCTCTGCGGCATTTCGAACAGCATCCATCTGCTGGTGGCCTGCCGCGTCCTGCAAGGTTTTGGCGGCGCGATGATGGTGCCGGTGGGACGGTTGACGCTGGTGCGGACGTTTCCAAAGTCCGAGCTTATCCGCGCGATGAGCTTCGTGGCCATTCCGGGATTGATCGGCCCCATGCTCGGCCCGGTGGCCGGCGGATTCATCGTGGGCTATTTCCATTGGCGGATGATTTTTTTCATCAACCTGCCGGTGGGATTGCTCGGCCTCTACCTGGTCCTGCGCCATCTGCCGGATTATCGCGAAGCAAATCCGCATCCGCTCGACTTCGCCGGGCTGATCCTGTTCGGCACGGGCATCGGTCTGCTGGCGTATGTGCTGGAAGTGTTTGGCGACCATTCTTTGAGCATGACCGCGATGGCGGTCTTGCTGGCGGTTTCCATCGTTTGTCTGGCTGCTTATGGAATGCGGGCGGCGCGTATCAAGTTTCCCTTGCTGCAATTGAAGCTGTTTGGCATCCGGACGTTTCGCGCGTCCGTGAGCGGCAGTTTTTTCACGCGGCTGGGGATCGGCGGAATCCCGTTTCTTTTTCCGCTGCTGTATCAGGTGGGACTGGGATTCACGCCCATCGAATCCGGCCTGCTCATCATGCCGCAGGCCATCGCCGCCGTGAGCCTCAAAATCGTGCTGCAAAAAATCATGAAGCGGTTCGGTTACCGGCGCATTCTGATTTCCAACACGTTTATGCTTGGGGTGATGATCATTTCATTTGCGACCATCGGCGCGGGCACGCCGGTCTGGCTCATTGTGATGCAGGTGTTTATCTATGGCGTATTCACGTCGCTCCAATATACCAGCATGAACACGCTGGTCTTTGCGGATGTGGGCGAAAAACAGACCAGCGGGGCCAGCGCCATCACGAGCACGGTGCAGCAGATGGCCATCAGTTTTGGGATTGCGATCGCCTCGCTGCTCACGGCGCTGTTCGTGCCGGACCGTTTTCACACCAGCGCGCCGCAGATGATTCTTGGCATTCATCTGGCGTTCCTGATTCTCGGCGGATGGACCATTTTATCAGCCTCGATTTTTTGCGAGCTGAAAAAAACCGACGGCAGCACGTTGAGCCTGCACAAGGCGCCGCATCATGATGAGTGAACCTGGCAATGGCACATGAATGGACATCCTGACCGCTGGAGACAGCCGGGCATGGACAAAATCCGCCGGTCTTTGCAGACGGCCACCGATGCCGACGACCCGGTGGCCAGTCCCGCGCGGTGCTGCGAGAATCAGTTTTTAATCCCGCCCAAGGATTATCAGTTTTCCGCGCGAAATGAAGGAAAATCAAATGGGGCTTTGACACGAATTAACGCGAAAACTTTTTAACCGCGGATGGACACGGATAAACACGGATTCAATTTTTCAAAGCCCGTCAGGGCTGGCATCTTTGTAGATGTCCCATTTCAAAAATCAACCAGGCTCCGTTCAGGAGCGGCATCAGGTAGGGTCATCGCGTTGCGATGACCTCGGTGGCCCTCCGCACGGAGCGGTTCGCTGGGGTGAAGACCCCATGGCAACCGGCCGGCGCTGGCATTATCTTAATGTCATGAATATATTATTACTCGTAGTGGTTTTGCTTCTCTTGTTCGGTGGTGGCGGGTTTTATTTCGGTGGACCCGTCATCGGCGGCAGCGGACTCGGCCTGATTTTGCTCATCTGCCTGGTCGTCTATCTCGCGGGCGGATTCCGCACCACGAAAAACTGACCGGTTATGGGCGAAGAACTGCTATTGATAGCGCTGATTGTCTTGTCGGTTTTCGCCGGCAAGATGCCATGATCGGTTGTGAAGGTGATTGCCGACGAGTGCCTTCAGCGCAGTTGAATTAAATTCATTTCAACATTGAACGGCAAGAAAGGATTCAATTATGCAAAAGCGCAACCTTGGCAAAAGCCATCTGGAAGTCTCGGCCATCGGGCTGGGCTGCATGAGCACATTTCAAATTCGGAATTCGGAATTCGGAATTAAAGCCGGGCTTTCGTTACGGCCCGGCGGGTGACCAGCAGGAGATTATTGGAAATTGTCAGCCAGTTGTGTTACAGGTTGCAACATGATTAAAATAAAAGCCTACGCCGCGCGCAGCGCCAAATCGCCGCTCGCGCCTTCTTCCATCCAACGCCGCGCGCCGGGCAAGCACGACGTGCAGATTGAGATTCTTTTTTGCGGCATCTGCCACACAGACGTGCATATCGCGCGCAATGAATGGGGCGCGACGACTTATCCGTGCGTGCCGGGACATGAAATCGTCGGCTGCGTCACGCACGTCGGTTCGGCGGTGAAAAAATTCTCGCCCGGCGATCTCGTCGGCGTGGGCTGCATGGTGGATTCCTGCCGCAAGTGCGCCAGTTGCGAGGAACATCTGGAACAATTTTGCGACGCGGGCGCGACGTTCACCTACAATGCGCCGGACAAGAAAAGCGGCGGCAAAACGTTCGGTGGTTATTCGCAGAGCGTCGTGGTGGACGAAAATTTTGTGCTGCGCGTGCCGAAGAATCTGGATCCGGCGGCGACCGCTCCCCTGCTCTGCGCGGGCATCACGACGTATTCGCCGCTGCGCCATCACAACATCGGCAAGGGTCACAAGGTTGGCATCGTGGGTTTGGGCGGTCTCGGTCACATGGGCGTGAAACTGGCGAATGCCTTTGGCGCGCATGTCGTCGTCTTCACCACATCGCCGGGCAAAAAGAAAGATGCGAAGCGTCTGGGCGCGCATGAAGTCGTGCTTTCCAAAAACGAAAAGGAAATGGCGAAACAGGCGAACAGTTTTGATTTCATCCTCGACACCGTCGCCGCGAAACACGACATCAACGCCTATCTGAAACTGTTGAAGCGCGACGCGACGCTGGCGCAGGTCGGCGTGCCGGCGGACCCGCTGGAAGTGGAAGTTTCCAATTTGATTTTTGGCCGGAAGAAATTCACCGGCTCGCTGATTGGCGGCATCAAGGAAACGCAGGAGATGCTGGATTTTTGCGGCCAGCACGGCATCACGTCGGACATCGAGCTGATTTCCATCCAGAAAGTCAACGAAGCCTACGAACGCCTGCTCAAGAGCGACGTGAAATATCGCTTCGTGATTGACATGGCTTCGCTGAAATAGATTCCGGGCGGAGAATCATGGCGCGGAAACATCCCGAACATTTCTGGCGGTGACATTGAAATAAAAAACAGCCGGAATGAATCTCTCCGTTCCGGCTTTTTCAATTTGGACAGGATTAACAAGATTTTCAGGATTCTGTTTTAATCCGGTTAATTCTGTAAATCCTGTCTTCCGCCGGCTGACTGTCAGGTGGCCATGCAACTTTGCGGCGCGCTCCAGTCGCTTGCGCCCGTGCTGCCGCCGATGGCGCGCACCTGCACCGTGTAAGTCGTGCCCGGCGTGAGACCGTCAATCTCCATGCGCCGCGCCTGCGTGAAGATGCCGCCCGGCAGCCAGCCCGCGCCGTTCTTGTATTGCGCCTCATACGACCGCGCATTCGCCACCGTCTGCACGCGCAGGATGAGCTGCGTGCTGAAACTGTTGTCAATGCCCAGCACCACCGGCGTGTCCAGCGGGGATTGCGCGCGGTTCGTGCTCGCCGCCTGAAAACCCGACGACAGCAGCAGCGTCAAATCCTGCGACGCCACGCTTTGCACATACGCCGCCGTCTGGCGCAGCGAAGTCACCAGCACATCGCGCGCGTCATTTTTGGCGGCGGTCGCCAGCGTGCCGCCTTGCGCCGTGGCCGCGAGCGCGGTCAGATAATTCGTCTTCTGCGTGCCGAGCGTTGCCAGCGGAACCGGCAGGTTGGGGAAACCCGCGTTGCCCGTGAGCGCGGCGATGATGGTGTCCGTGTAATCCGCGATGGCCGTGTCCGGCAATTGCGCGAACGAGTAGCTGACTTTGTAGTTTGTTGTCATACTGTTTTTCCATTTTTTAAATGCCCTGTTTCAGAAGTGATGAAGTGCGCCTGACCATCAAGGTCAGGTGTCCAAATCAGTGGCAATAAGATTTCCTAGCATCGGATATGCCAGCCGATTTTGCGGCGCATCCCTTCGCGCGCACGTCCCGGACTTTTGGAAAACTCCCTTGTTTTTCATCAACTCGCTTTCAGACTTTGGATGATTTGTGAATTTTCTTATCCCGTTCATCGCCGACTTAATCAAGTCCGTAACCGGCTTGACTTTTTCCGTGACGGACTTGATTTTCTTCGTGATGAAAAAAATTTTTTCCGCGACGGAAGTTCCCTTTTGCATGGCAATCAATCTGGGTTCACGGCGGAAATTATTTTTTCCGCGACGAATAATCTTTTATCTGCGCTGAAAATTTCAAAGTCCACGGCGGATTAGTGAGCAAACGCGCCGGATGAGCGAAGCGCTGCCGCGATTAAAACCGATTCCGCGCCGGATAATCTGAACGCTGTCTATAATTCTCGAAGGACGCTGGCTCAAAAGCGGACAAAGGCGGAGATTGACCGCCAATACACCAAGCCTTTGACATGAATTGCACCCGCCGTGCTCGCGCCCGTCGCGGCAGGTCGCGGCAGGCGAATTGACGCGAATTCAAATACGCTGACTTGTCCCGCCGAAATTGAATGAAGGCGGAAGGCGTAATGGACTTGAACCGCTTGGGATTTGAGGCATTTGGGAAATGCCGAAAAGGATTTGCCAGAGGCAAAGGCCGTGAGGCCGACTGAGCGGGAGCGATGAAGCCCACCGGTGATAGGAATTCGCCAGAGGCGAAGGCCCGCAGCGGGCCGAACGAGCGGGCGCGAGCGAGTCCAATTAGCCTGGGGTTGTGCTTGCCGCGTCGGCTTGTCGCGCCGGAATCAGACGAAGGCGGAAGCCCGGCGAAGACGGGAGCAAGAACTACCCTAGGAAATCGTCCCGCAAAATAATCCACCCTGAAGGGGAGGCGGAAATTTTATCTCGCAGCCGCAAGGTTCGGTCGCAGATTCCAAACACAAACAATTTTGTCATCGCCCGCGACAAAGAGGCAATAGGTCAGCGGCCACCGCATGGCCGGGCCGGGCCGGGCTTTTCTCGCTCGACGTGCTTTGTAACCGCGCTACCATTTTGCGATATGGCAACCTTCACCCCGGTGAACAGCTTGGAAACAAAACTCCGCACCTTGCTGGCGGATCGGAACACTCCGTCGTGGAGTTTCTACATCCCCCTCGCCTCCGCCCCGCTCTGGATCATCGTCCGCCATCATCCTGAACTCGATGGCAGCAATCTGGTCGCGTCGCCGGGAAAGAATCCCGAAGTTTGCACCTTCAATTTTCCACAAGGTGCATTCATCGGACTTTACACCTCTCCGGGTCGCGCCCGGCAGGCGTTCGCGCAATGGAAAATTTCCAAACATGATTGGGTCATCGTCTCCGCGCCGGGCTACCAACTGCTGAAATTGTTGAGCGGTTCCGCCGCCCGCCTCTGCATCAACGTCGGTTTGAAAGACTGCCAATACAACCTTGATCCAGACATGGTGGAAATCCTCCTCTCCCGGCCCGAGCCACAATATGACAGCAAACCTGGCCGGAAAATCATCCTCGAACCCGCTGGCGACCCGGAGAAACATCTGGCACCGCTCCGTGATTTCCTGGGCCGGCAGCCCAAGGTGCGCGCGGCCTGGATTTACCACCAGAAACCCGATTCACCCCTGCCCGCTGGCACCCGGTCTTATGAGGTCAGCCTCCTGATGGAAGACCCGGAAGACAAAAGTCTCTTGCACGAAGTCGAAGTGATGGCCAAAGCACTCACTCCGGTGGAAATAGAATGGACGACCGCCGTGCTGATGGCCGACGACCAATCCCTGCGCAACCTGATGAAACAAAAGCCGCCGTTCTACGCCCGCCCCGATTTTCTCAAGCTCTGATGGGCAGGCCGGATGAGGTGAACGGCGAACTACACGAAACACGCGAAAACTTTTTGACACGAATTTCACCCGCCGTGCTCGCGCCCGTCGCGGCAGGCGAATTGACGCGAATTCAAATACGCTGACTTGTCCCGCCGAAATTGAATGAAGGCGGAAGGCGTAACGGACTTGAACCGCTTGGGATTTGAGGCATTTGGGAAATGCCGAAAAGGATTTGCCAGAGGCAAAGGCCGTGAGGCCGACTGAGCGGGAGCGATGAAGCCCACCGGCGAAAGGAATTCGCCAGAGGCGAAGGCCCGCAGCGGGCCGAGCGAGCGGGCGCGAGCGAGTCCAATTAGCCCGGTGTTGGCCGATGCAATCGGACTACGCCGGGAAAACGTCCCACAAAATAATTCCTTCTCCGCATCCGATGGGGAGACTTGAGCCGTTTGGGAAACGGCGAAAGGAATTTGCTGTCAGCAAAGGCCGCAGGCCGAATGAGCAGGGATGCGAATGAGTCAACGTGGCCGCAGGCCGGATGAGGTGAACCGCGAACTACGCCAAATACGCGAACGTCTTTTAACGCAAAGACGCAGAGACGCAAAGAAGGTAGCGTGGGCGTCCCGCCTGCTGCATCGGGCGACCCCGCCCGATGCAAAAAAACTTCAAATCAGCCCTTGAAAAAATTATTTATTTCTGTTGGAATCGAAACTGTTCGGAAAAAACTTATGTAATCAAAATCAACCAAAATAGAATTTGTCGTGGCTTCGGCTACGGTCCAACAGAAAACCGCGAATTTTCAAAAAGAAGACCGTCCGAGTCCGCGCCCCATCGGGCGCGGCTTGGCGTGTTCTTCTGTGGGCGCTTCGCGGTGCCTCTGTTGGAGCGCGTTAGGTTCGCGCCCTTTCTGTTGGCAAAATTGAAAATGCAAACAGACAAAATTAAGAAGGAAAAACTATGAAATAAAAATTGGCTTTTCTAGGCATCTTGGCGTTCATGCTTTTATTTGGGCACACAGTGCGGGCCGACCTCACGGTTGCCTATACCGGGAGCAGCGACCAAGCCGTCATCGTTTCTTTTTTTAATCGGCAAACCGAAGGAAACAATCTGGTCGGGACGCTGCAAATCCAGAACATTTCAGGCACCTGGGTCTATATTGAGCAGGATCTGACTTCCAGCCCGAATCCTGTGAATATGCCCTACACGATCTATCTGTTGGGACCTGGTGACATCAAGACTTTCCCGAATTTCACGTTTCCTCAAGGCTCTTACCTCATGTTGACCGTTACCACGCCGCTTGGCTTGGATTTCACGCAACCCAGTGAAAAACTGACCGCGCTCGAAGGCGCGCTGGCAGTTGATCTTTCGACTCGCGGACTGCTGACTTTTAGCCTGCCGCCCGACGCGTTCGACCAGCCGCCCGTCGGTGAGGTGGTTGACCCGCTTCTGGACACGTTCGTCTCCACCGTCAGTCCGATTGGCGAGTTGGGTGGAGCTATCCACGACAAGAGCATTACAGAAACTTTTGGCGCACTCGCGGACATGGCCGCAGATAGTCAGAATATGTTAAACGGGTTGACGGCATTGTTGAAGAATGACGTCACACAGGATCAAATCAAAAATTCTTTGGGATTTTTTGCAGAGTTCATCAATTTGCCGGAAAAAGTTGCCCTCGTCACTGACCTCACCGCTCAAACTTTCCAAGCACCTCCAACCACCTGGTCCCGGATGGACGTTGTGAGCCGGACACAAGCTCCAAACATCAGTTCCGCTTCCCCGACGACCTTGACGACCATGCCGGTGCCTCAAACCCAACTCCTGACTATCCACGGCAGCGGCTTTACGGCGTCCTCAAGTCTCGTGTTCACGATTGGTTCGGCCACTTATCCATCGCGGGCGGATCGCCTTCAGTTTATTGACGCCAATACCTTGCAATACAATATCGCGGTGGGCAGTGCCGTTGGAACATGGTCTGTCAGTTTGGCCGACGGCACTGGCTCGGCAACATTCCAAGTTAACGCGGCCTCATCTGGGCTTTACACGATCACTCCGGTTAACGGTCCGCACGGATCTATCAGCCCGAATGGCGCTCTGACAAAAGCCGGTGGCGAACCCCAGACATTCATCGCCACCCCGCAAGACTCCACTTACACCGTGGATTCTTGGTATGTGGACGGCAGCGCAGTCCCTACTACCGGCAATCTTTTCACCCTCGCGGACATTCAGGCGTCACACACAGTTTATGTGACTTTCAAGCCGGTCACGACAACAGCGCAAACAGGTTCTTTGGTTGTCAATCTTTCGCCGTCGAACATCGGCGGGCAATGGCAGGTGAATGGCACTTATTACAATTCCGGCGATCTCGACAATCCTTTGACGCCCGGCCAATACACGGTTTCTTTCAAACCCATTTCCGGCTACACAACGCCTGCAAGTTTTCCGGTCAACATTGTCGCCAGTGCGCAAACCACCACCAACGCCACATACACGGCAATCGCGGCAACTACTTACACGCTCACACTCAATGCGGTCAGCGGGCAAGGCAGTATCACACCGTCACCAATAGGTAGCGGTGGCGGAAATAGTTTCACTTACAATTCCGGTTCGCTCGTGCAACTGACGGCAAATCCCTCACCCGGCTACCACTTCACCAGTTGGAGCGGCGATGCCAGCGGCACGGCCAATCAGACAACGGTTACTATGAACTCTGCCAAAAACGTGACTGCCAATTTTGCTTCTGGCGATCCGGGTTTGGAAACCATCAGCGTTACCCTTCTGCCACAGGCGGCGATTACGGCGGGCGCGCAGTGGAAATTTAACGGCTTCGGGTGGACAAACAGCGGCGTCTCCTACACCACCTCTTTGCTTGGGGCGAATCAAAACTATTTACAATTCCAAAATGTGTCTGGTTATCTTACACCAAGTCCGTTCTATGTAACCGTTGGCGGTGGTCAAACGACCAACATCACCGTGACCTATCAGCAGGACACGACGCCGGGATTATTAACCGGGGCGCTTTCACCGCCGGACGCGGTAAATGCCGGGGCGCATTGGCACGTCAATGGCGGAACTTATGGCAATGGCACGCCCGTTTCATTGGCACCGGGCAATTACACCGTCACCTTTGACAGCGTTTCGGGCTGGACGGCTCCGGCTAGTCAGCCGGTGACGATGCAACCTTCTCAAACCATAAATATCGCTGGCAACTACACGCCGCCTGCCGGTCAGCCTGCGATTGGCAGCATTTCCCCGCCGATTGGAGCCATGGCTGGCGGGACTTTGATGACCATCAGCGGCGCAAATTTTACCGCGCCTGCCACTGTTCTGGTCGGTGGACAAGCCGCTTCGAATGTATCGGTTTCAGGTTCAACACAAATCACCTGCTTTACACCGGCAAGCACGAATTACGGTTCAGCAAGCGTAGTTGTGCAAATTGCAACCGGCAGTGCGACAAATCTCAATGGATTTGCCTACGGTTTTTCGAATGGTAATAAAATTAACTTAGTGGGTTCCGTTGGTGGAAGTTGTAATGGCTTAGCCGCTCAAGGTAATTATACTTATGTCGGTGAAGGCAGAGGTTTGCTTGTTCTAAATGTTTCAACACCATCCAATCCGATAAGAGTAGGGCAAGTGGCATTGCCCGGCTTGGTGAAGGGCGTTGCATTACTGCCGCCCAATAATCAATATGCCTATGTAGCTGATCAGGAAGGTGGTTTGCAAGTTGTGGACGTTAGCAATCCATCAACCCCTAAGGTAGCTGGGTTCTATTCTACAACAAATCCAATATCTACAGTTGCGGTTTCCATTTTTGGTGGGCGAGCTTATGTTGCAGATGAAGATGCCGGCCTTGAACTTTTTGATCTAAGCAACCCGACCAAACCGGCGTTACTATCTTCGACAAACATTGGGAGTGGAGAAGCAATCATCGTCAGAGCGTCAGCCAATGGAGTATTTGCTTATGTGAGCACAGGCGGAAGTTTGTGCATAGTTGACGTGTCAAATCCGCTCTCGCCAGTATTGCGCGGCCAGACCTCAATAAACGGTGGCTCTACCTATTCAATAGCCTTGGCTGGAAATTACATATACGCTGCTGCTTTTTCTGGCAGTTTAGAAATAATTGATATTTCAAATACAAACGCGCCCGCAGACGTAGGGCAAGCGCCGAGCATTTTGTGGCCTTCCGCTGTCACCTCTGCGGGTGGTTACATCTATGCTGCCAGCGATTTGGGGCAAAGTTCTCTTTACACATTTGCACCTAGTGGCTCCAGTTTGACACTAATAGGGAAAACAGCGTCAACCACTTCATCCTATGGCTATAGTTTGTTGGTCTCGGGGACTACCGCTTATGTAAGTGGAGGCTCAACTGGTTTTGAAATTTTTGACGTATCTAACCCTTACTCACCGGCGCTGTCCACAGTGTTCACAGATTCTGGCGTCATGCAATCGTATTACTCTGTGGCCGTTACGGGAAATTCTTTGGCTGCGCTTGGCAATGGGTTTAATTCGGTTTTTAACGTAAGCAATCCATCAGCCCCCATATTAGCCGCAAATCCAAATATTAATGCTTTAACAGCTTTATCACCAATTTTAGCAAATAATCAACTTGTTTATATTCTGAATAACACCAGCAATTTCATTTTCAATGTTTCAACGCCGTCAACGCCGTCGCTTGTGAAATTGTTTGCCAACACGGCATCACGCGGTTGGAATATGGCATTAGCCGGAAATATGCTTTACGTCGTGGGAGACGTCGTTGGATCAAGCGGAATCCCTCAGCCGCATTTCGCTGCAATTAATGTTTCAACACCTTCATCGCCTCAGATTGTAGGAATAAAGGATTTTACAGAATTCACCTCTGGCATAGCATTATCGGTTGCTGTTAGTGGCACCAAGGCGCTCATGGGTATTCAAACATATTCATCTCCGATTCAAAATGTGGTAATCGCATTAGATATTTCCAATATTGGTTCACCCATTGAACAAGGCACCTTTACAAATTTGCCTTCCAATCCCGTAGATATTCAGATGTCCTCCGATGGGAGCGCTGGATACGTTCTGATGTCCGGATATTTATACGTGCTTAATACAAGTCAGGCGGGGAGTTTGACCATGGTAACAAATATTCCGCTTGATTCCTCGACTGCCCATGATCTCAAAATTCGAGGAAATGAACTTTATGTTGCAACAACCACTGAACTTTATGTCTTCGATGTGAGTAGTCCCATGTCTCCAGTGTTGACGCGGTCATATTCAATGCTTGGAATTTGGGGAATTTCTGTGCCAACTGATTCAGTATATCAAAACGAGAATATATATGTGGCAGATAGCAGCGAAGGCATTGCTGTTTTAGAAGAACAAGACGATCAAGCGCCAGATGTTTATATTACCGATCCAATTTTCGGCGGCACATGGACAACGACCACATCCAGCACCGAACTCGGCGGCGGTTCGAGCGATAACATCGGCGTAACGGCAATCACATGGGCGAACAATCGCGGCGGCAGCGGCCAAGTCAGCCCGCCCTTTGATCCAAGCTGGTATGTTCCCAACATTCCGCTTTATCCCGGCACAAACCTTCTTACAGTCAATGCCTTCGACGCGGCAGGCAACAGCGGCAGCGATACGTTGACGGTGGTTTACCAGACCACAAACCAAAACCAGAGTATTACATTCCCCACGATTGCCGATCACACTTTCGGCGACGCACCCATTCAACTTACGGCGGCAGCCAGTTCCGGTTTGCAGGTCACTTTCAGCGTCATCTCCGACTCGGCCAGCATATCGAACAATGTCCTGACTTTGACGGGTGCCGGAGCGGTAACAGTAGAAGCCGATCAATCCGGTAATAATCTGTTCAATCCCGCCACGCCGGTGGACGTTAGTTTCAATGTGGCTCGTGCGAATCAATCCATTGCCTTTGACCCTATTCCAAATCATTCAGCGGGCGATTCTCCTTTCGCGCTTACAGCCACGACAAGTTCTGGTCTGCCTGTGTATTTTAATGTCCTGTCCGGCCCGGCAATAAATAGCAGCAACATTGTCACTGTGCTGGGTGGGGGTTCGGCAACCGTAATCGCATGGCAACCGGGTAACTCGAATTACAACGCCGCCGCAACGGTGCAGCAGAGTTTCAATGTCAGTTTAATACCGGAGACGATTACATTCGGCGCATTGAGTTCGCAAAAAGTCGGCGACGCGCCATTCCCGCTTAATGCATCGGCCAGTTCCGGTTTGCCGGTGAGTTTTGCCGTTTCCGGCCCGGCGGTATTGAGCGGAAACATCGTTACACTGATTGGTTCTGGAAATGTCACCGTGACGGCGTCGCAGCCGGGTAACAACACATACGCGGCAGCAGCGAATGTGACGCAATCCTTTTTTGTCGCTCCGCCGGATAATACGCTTGTTGGCATGGGCTTTCTGCCAAATGGCGGCTTTCAAGTGGCTTTTTATGGCATCGTAGGCAGCAATTATACATTCCTGCTTTCAAGCAATTTGCTGAACTGGCAGACATCCACGAATTTTAACATGGTGACCTCGCCATTTTATTTCAACGATTCAGCAGCAACAAATTTCAAGCAGCGTTTCTATCGGGTGACGCCGTAAGCGTTTCAATTCGCGTGTTTGGCGTGGTTCGCGGTTCACCTCATCCGGCCTCCGGCCACGTTGACTCATTCGCATCCCTGCTCATTCGGCCTACGGCCTTTGCTGGCAGCAAATTCCTTTCGCCGTTTCCCAGGCGGCTCAAATCTCCCCCGAGCGGAGAAGGAAAAAAATTGCGATGGACGAGGCAATCGTATCAAACTTGATTTGTGCCTGTTGACATGGAAAACAATCCGCCGCCGATAATCGGTGTCCAGCCGCCGTTGTCCCCGGCTGCCAGTGGTTCATCGGTGCGCCAGTTGCTCGCGGTGGTGTTGAGCGTGTTTCTGGGACTGTTTCTGACGGATGCCTTCTTCTCGCTGGCGGATGATTCGTTGATCGTGTTTTTGAACCTGCACCTGCTGTCGGCCATCCGGCAACTGGTGGGTTTGTTTGCGATGCTGGCGGCGTCAGCGGTTTATGTGCTCATGGCGGTCACACCCATGATTCCCAAACGGCTGTTTCTGCCTCTGGCGCTGTTCAATCTGGCGGTGCTGCTGCTCGGCACCCCTTTTGCGATCTATCAATATGACCGGCTGCCTTGGGTGGCTTGGGGATTCTCGGTGTGCCAGGTCGCACTTGGCCTGGGGATTCTTTATTGCGTCCAGGGCGGATTGAAATTGCGCTGGCCGCTGATGCCGGTGGAGCGGCTGGGGCTGCGGGGTTTCAGCTGGGCCAACCTTTGCGTCTTTGTGCTGGCCAATCTTTTCGGGCTGCTGCCGGCCGTGCTGGCATTTTTCTTGTTTTTTACGACGGTGGCGGTGGATCATTTCAGCAACGGCTTCATGGCCGTGCATCCGGGCGGCCTGACGGTGCAGATGAGAAAATATGTCCGCAACGACGGCAAGACCATCGAGCTGTTTCCCATGGCGCACGTCGCCGACGCGGATTTTTACCAGGAAATTTCGCAGGCGTTTCCGACCAACGCGGTCATCCTGATGGAAGGCGTCTCGGACGAACACAATCTGCTGACCAATGCCATCAGCTACAAGCGCATGGCCAAGGCACTGGGCCTGGCCGAGCAGCATGAATCCTTTGCGCCGGGCGGCGACCAGACGGTGGTGCGGGCGGACGTGGACATTTCAATCTTCACAACCAACACACTCGATCTGCTTAACCTGGTAATGCTGATCCATGCCAGAGGTTTGAACCCCGGCCTTGTGCAGAAGCTGGCGTTCTATCCAGAACCGCCCCAATTGCTGGACACGCTTCTGGACGATCTTTTGAGGAAACGCAACCAGCATCTTTTGGAGCAGTTGAATGAACAGCTCCTGCAAACGGGCAGCATAATCGTCGTGCCATGGGGCGTGGCGCACATACCCGGCATCTCCAAAGAAATTCAAAAGGAAGGTTTTCATCTGGCCGAAACGCATGATTATACCGTCATCCGTTTTCATGGCGGTGGAAAACAAAACCGGACCACCGGCCCGTAGAAATTTTGTCGCACGGATTTTTTCAAGGAGACGGAGCCGGATTCACACTCTCCGTCAAATATATGATCCCGCTTTTGGCGACAAAACCCTTGATTAAAAGCGGGGACTATGATTACATGAGCGCGAACAGGGAGAGCTGGAAAAGCAACATTGAACATTGGATCGTTCCACCATGCGCAACATTGTTCCAATCATATTTATCGCCGCGACATTGCTTGCAGGATGCCGCTTGCCGGCGACGGCTCACAAAACAACGACTGCCGGCACCCAAACCGTTCCGGGCACCAGCATCGTTGCCAACACCAAAGCCCCGGCAAGCAGCCATGGTGTTACAACCGTCAAGGCCGCTCCAACTGCCAAAACCGTTGCAATCACCAACACTCTGGCGAGCCTCAAAACCGTGGCCAGCAACAATGCGATTGCAAGCAACAATATTCTTGTCATTGTAAAGACCAATGTCATTGACAGCCCCGGCGACGTGGTCGCCACCCCGTCCCCGGCCGGCTCCATCACACCGGCAGAGCCTTTGTCAGAAAACGTCTGGCTTGGCGACCTCGGTGCCGCCTTCATTGTCATCCTGACCATTCTGGCTGTAAGGCGTCCGTGACCATCTGCTTTGCGCCTTGTGACTTGGTGGCAAAAACCCTGCCGGTGCTGGAAATGTGCGGGGAGCGCAACCGTCCCGGTTGCACCGTCAGGCGTCGCGCCGGACGGAAACGCGGAGGGATGTGTTCGGCGCGACGCCGGACACGGCAGGCGGGACGCCCGCGCTACTTTTTTCAACGGGCGTATTCAACGAACTGGCGTTGCCCCGGTTTGATGCCGTGGTAGTTTAAGACGGAACGATATGCTCCACTGGCTGCATTCTTTACTGCCCCACATCCCGCATTACGGATATGTGCTCGTCTTCATCGTCGCGTTTTTGAACAACCTCGGTTTTCCGCTGCCGGGTGAGACGATTCTTTTGGGCGCGGGATTTGTTTTGGGGAAGACCGCAGATTCGCTGTGGCAGCCGATGGTGGCGGGAACGGCGGCGTGTTTCCTCGGCGGCATTTGCGCCTTTTGGATGGGACGGCGGCTGGGTCATGGCCGCCTGGAAAAAATCCGCTGGCTTCATCTCACGTCCGAACGGATGAAGTGGCCGGAGCGGTTTTTAAAACGTCACGGCGACAAGACGGTTTTTATCGCGCGGTTCATATTCTTGTTTCCGCCCGTCGTGGTGAACCTGCTGGCCGGCATGGCAAAAATGCCGTGGCGCACTTTTCTTTTTTACAACCTCACCGGGTCGGCGGCATATACGACCACTTACATCCTGATCGGATATTTTTTCGGGAAGGAATGGAAATGGCTCGTGGCGCGGCTGGGTTCCACGACGCTTTACCTGATTCTTGCGGGGCTGGCGCTCATGGTTCTGGGCGTGATTTATAGAAAAGCCTTGTCCGCCTTTTTGGCGCGACATTTTTCCAAGGAACGCAGGCGGCAATAAAAATCCACGGCACGGCAACCACCAAGGCACGGAGACACCAAGATTTTCCTCTCCGCCTCGAACGGGGAGAGGATTAAAGGTGAGGTGTCGAATCAGAAATCCCTTTGTGCCTTGGTGAATTGGTGGTAAAAAAGGGCTGGCTCTGATGGAACTGGAATCCGTGACAATTCGTTCAATTCGTGTCACCACGATTCGCGCAAGCGAACGGCTCAATTGGATATCCATCTGGTGGCGGGCTTGGGAAGCCAAAAATTTCTCGACTCGGTTTGGAAATGGAGGTCACTTTTTTTGTTATCTGAATTGCCGCTTGAACAATTTTCAGTTTAATTATCTTCTATGCCGAGCGCCGAAAAGCCGACCATACCCAAAGCCATTCTCGACCTCGTCGAACGCTTTGAGAGCAACCGCGAAGCCTACAAGTCCGGCAACTACAACGAAACGCAAGTCCGCCGTGAATTTTTGGATCCGTTCTTCGAAGCACTCGGCTGGGGTATTGATAATAAGGATGGCTACGCCGAAGATTATAAAGACGTAATCCACGAAGACGCGATCAAAACTGCCGATGGCACCAAGGCACCGGATTATTGTTTTCGCATCGGTGGCACTAGAAAGTTTTTTCTCGAAGCCAAGCGTCCGTCTGTGGACATCAAGAATGATGTCAGTCCCGCTTTGCAACTTCGCCGCTACGGTTGGACGACCAAACTGTCCTTGAGCGTCTTGAGTGACTTCGAGGAATTTGCCGTCTATGACTGCCGTTTTAAGCCGGACAAAAAGGACAGCGCTGCCGTCGGGCGAATCCTTTACATCCATTACACCGAATACGCTACGCGCTGGCATGAAATCGCTGCTGTATTTTCCCGCGAGGCCATCCTTAAAGGCTCATTCGACAAATTTGCAGAATCTAGCAAAGCCAAGCGTGGCACCGCTGATGTTGACGACGCCTTTCTTCAAACCATCGAATCATGGCGCAAAGAGCTTGCGCAAAACCTTGCCCTACGGAACAAGGAGCTTTCCCGGCGCCAACTCAACTTCGCCGTTCAGCGCATCATTGACCGCATTATTTTTCTGCGCATCTGCGAAGGGCGCGGCATTGAGGATTACGGACGGCTGCGCGCTTTGGCGGACGGCGACAAAATTTATCCGCGCCTCGGCAAGCTCTTTGAACAGGCTGACGACCGCTACAACTCTGGCCTGTTCCATTTCCGCACAGAGAAAGGGCGGCATGAAGCGCCTGACGAACTCACGCTCAAGCTCGGCCTCGACGACAAACTGCTGCGGGACATCCTCAAGAATTTATATTATCCTGATTCACCCTATGTTTTCTCCGCGCTGTCGGCGGATGTGCTGGGGCAGGTCTATGAGCAATTCCTGGGCAAAGTCATCCGGCTCACACCCGCTCACCACGCCGAAGTAGATGACAAACCGGAAGTTAAAAAGGCCGGCGGCGTTTTTTACACGCCCACTTACATCGTCGAATATATTGTTCAGAACACCGTTGGAAAATTGCTGGAGGGCAGAACGCCTAAACAGGCAGCCAAACTGAAAATCCTCGACCCCGCTTGCGGCAGCGGCTCGTTCCTGCTCGGGGCTTACGAACACCTGCTCAAATGGCATCGAGATTTCTATTTGCAGAACGATCCAGCCAGATGGGCAAAAGGCAGCCAGCCCGTGCTGGTGCAAACATCCAGAGGTGGCTGGAAACTCACAATCGCCGAACGTAAGCGCATCCTGCTCGATAACATCTACGGTGTGGACATTGACACGCAAGCAGTCGAAACCACCAAGCTCTCGCTCTTACTCAAAGTGCTGGAAGGCGAGACTAGCGACACCATCCAGCCCGAACTCCTACATAAACGCGCGCTACCCGACCTGGGCGACAACATCAAGTGCGGCAACTCACTTATCGGCCCGGATTTTTACCAGCAACAACAGATGACGATGCTCGACGAGGAAGAACGCTACCGCGTCAACGTCTTCGACTGGCACGCGGAATTTCCACAGGTGTTCCCGCGCCCGACTTCCATTGGCGAACTGCATGATGCCGCACCCGGCGAATTGGACTACACCGTTCCCGGCGTGCCGTTGCATGGCAGTTTCAGTTACAAGAAAACGAAAAGTAAAAAGTCCGCGCCGCCGTCGGATATTGAAAGCGAAGGCGGGTTTGATGCGGTGATTGGTAATCCGCCTTACGATGTGATGGAAAAAGAGCGTGAGGCTGCATCATGGCCGCACGAGGCGCTTGCCGAATATGCTCGCGGGAAAACCGAGTTCTCACCGGCGCTGGGTGGAAAATTAAACCTGTTCCGATTTTTCATTGTTCGCTCGTTAAATTTAGTCAGAAAAGACGGCCATTATGGGATGATTGTCCCGCTTGCACTACTTGCTGACATTAGTTGTTCCGAGACGCGCCGGAATTTAATTCTGACAACAAATTGAAAACCCCATCTTTTCGTTATTTTTTACTTTCATACGCAATCATTGTTTTTGCAAATGTTTGCAATGATTTCTATCGGTTTCTGGCTTGTTTCTGATTTGCTCTGATTGGCGGTGAAAATGCCATATAGTATAGAACAGCAGTATAGAACTAACCATTTGAAACTTTTATTGCTCGTGGCCAGTGAGATGGCTGCGAGACACTTCGATCAGCCCGCGCTTGATCACTCCAGCCAATTGCTCGCCGACAAGCACAGTCATCGCGTGCCGGACGCTCGTCTGCAACAACTCCCAAGGAAGAAAAGCCAAGGTCGAACTGAAAACGGTTGTGCGGCAATTTTCCAGAGCCGAGCAATAGATTTTGTGCGTAGCCTACGCCCATCGCTCCAACAACCGTTGTCAAATAGCCGACGGTGAGTTCCGGTGGTGGTGTTCCGCCCCAATATTGCGCTCCATCAATGCCACGTTGTTCGGCTGCTGCTGCTGCCTCAGCTCCGAATTTACGTTCGCCCTCAGTGGCGGTTTCATAACGAATTCCTTCCACACTGATTCTGCCCCTGCACCAAGGACAGGGCAGTTCAGGCCCATACCGCCCAATCTCGCCAATCTGTTCCCGGAGGATTCCATTCTCGGCGCGCATTTGCACCGCGAAGTCGAGAACTGGCACAAGATAATGCGAAGCAATATCACCCAAAGCAGCGCGCGCGTAATTGGAATCAGTGCAACCAAGGATCAGATCGCAACGAACCAGTTCATCCAGCACAACTTCGTCGAGTAGATCACCCACGAATCCCGTCACTTTGGTGATGGCGCTAATTTCTCCGACGAGGCGGGATGCGAGTGCGACTTTTGTGGGTAATGGGTTTGTGGAAAGGTCGGCATGACGGCTCGCATGGTTGCGTTGATGGCCGGATGATTTGAAGTGTCCGGGATCAACAATCACAAGCTCACCCACGTCGGCGCGCGCCAGCAAATGAATTGATGGGCTGCCCGTGCCACTGCATCCCACAACGCCAATCACAGAATCACGGAGTCGCTGCGGAGCATCTGTGCCAAGAAGTTGGGCGAGTCGTTCTTGCGTCTTATCGTTCGCTGCGGGTTCGCGAGTCGTGCTAAATTGTTCATATTCCAAGCACGCCTTTTCACGGAATAATTGTTCGCCGACGACGAGGCAGTTATTCACTGGCAGCCAGACCCCTCGGTCAAATACACGACCACTAAAAGACAAGTCCCGGTTCGCGTTACGAGAAACAATGAGACTGGCATAAGGGCGTCCGTTGCCAAATCGCTCGAACTCCTCGGCAAAATAGGAATCCATGTCATCATCTGCCCTGCTCGCAAATGGGGCGCAGTCTTGAGGATGCGAGTGAATCACACCAACAGCGAGTTCATCTGACTCCAACGCTCCCAACGCTCGGCGGATGTAGGCCGGACGAAATTCCACGAGCGGACTACTGCGGTCGAGGTCGCCTGATTCCGGTTTCACAGCATCAACCCATGTAATCAGGATGCCCCATCGCGTTCGCCGGAAGCCAAACTGGAAGAACGTGCCCCATTCGCTGTCTGGATAGCGATGAAACAGCAATCGAAACAAGTTCTCCCGGTCGGCTTCTGTGATGCGCCACAGAGCTTCGCGGCCGTCCTGAATGGTGCGAATTGATTTCATTAGACTCGTGCGCGTTGAATCCACGACAGAACTTCTGTGTAGTAGGTGTGCAAACCGTGCCGGTCTTTATTCCAAGGAGGGCCACCACCGCCGTTGTGCGGGTGATAACTCACCAACTGCCAACTGCGACCCAGTGCCTGAATCGTGTGGCCTTGTGGCGAGCCTTCGACTCGGCCCAGTAATGGAGAACCAGTTGGCAAATATGCGCCATCGAGCATCACGCCGGGATATGCGGACGGAATCGGAACGAGAACATCCGTCTCGGCGAGATGTGGGTAACCCTTACGCGCTGGCAAGCGATGATACACGGCACATGCAACCGGCGATTCAACAAAGGTCACATCGCCTCCATTGTCACGCAATGCACCAACCTCTCGTTGGATTCGCGTTGGCTCGAAGCCACCAACGACATTCGTGCGAATCACTGTGAATTCTTCGCAGCCTTTGATCTCAACAGTTTCATTAAGCCCGACTGGAAGCCACTCCTTTCCTTTGCGGCGAGTAACTTCAGTCTTATCGGGCTGCGGACTTACGAGGCTAGCGATTTCGCGGCCAGTCATGTGTTCTTTTATGCCGTCAGCTTCGCCAAACGTCTGCTTATTGACGATGATGGTAAGGCCGATTTCAGCGCGGCGTGTGTAGAAAACCGGACCGTCAGGAAATTTCACGATGTCATCAAGACCGATGATAGTGTCGTTGGGTGATTCGTAGTCACGGAACAGCCGCACTGACGGCGCAAAACCGAAGAGTTCGCGAAGTGTGCGACCGGTTTGATGAGGATTTAGGGTTTGTTCCGCACGGTCGTTAATGACAAATGCGAGTTTCGGTGGCGCAACACAGCCGCTTGCAGGCTTCACTTCGCAACGCGGCAATGTGTAAAATACATTGCCTTCGGCCAGATTGATCTGCGCCTCGTCATCAAGTGGAATGTCATTTGGCGAACCGAGGTCGCGCACAAGCGTCAAGTCGGCTGGTTCTCCCGCTTCTTCCTTTATGAGCCGCGCAGTTGCGTGCTGTGGTAGGAGAACGAGCGAGTCGTTCACCACGGCGGCCCATTTAGGCAGGCGTTCGCAGGTTTCGGTAGGTTGTGCCGGAGCATTGCTCCGACCCGTTTCGGCATGTTCAATTTTAGTGTTCATAATAATTTTACGATTTCTAACTTTGCGATTACTTGCCAGTCGCCGCACACGCGGCGGTGGCATATCAGTTTTCACGGATGTTGTTTCGGGTTTGCTTTCGCCAGCTACTCGACCAACGCGCAACCCTCTGAAAACTGGTGGGAAGTCAACCTTGCAAGTTCACAAAACAGAAAAATGCCTGTTTTTATTGGCGATTTTGTCACTTTGACCGGGTCAAAGTGCGGTCAAATTCATTCACTTCTATTCGTCCTCCGGCTCTTCAATGTCGTGAACCAGCGACTTGCGATGGATTTTTTCCGCCCGCGAGTCGGTGATTGCTTCTTCAACCTGATTGAAAAATGGCGAATAGGCGCGCAATTCCTCCGGGTCTTTCCCTGTCGCCTGGCGAATTTTTTTTAGCCGGTTCAAAACAGTGGATTTTACGCAGCCACATTTGTCAGCCACGGCTTGCGCCGTCAATCCGCGTCCGCAATAAAGCCGAAACACTTGTAACACCGATGGATTTTTCAACCGCTCGTCTGCATCCAGTTTTTCGACAAGTGCGAAAATTTGCGCCGCCACGGATTCTGCTACCGGCTCATGTGCATCTGGTGCGAACGCTTGGAATAATTTTCCGGGTGGCAATTTTGCTGACAGGCCACCTATGGCAGAAATATTTATATTCGATTCCAAATCAAAAAAGGCCGCCTTGGAGGTCTCCAGTATTTCCCGGCTCACGGTATCCATCAAACGACTCGTCGGCGCGAGCAGAACAAACGGCTGTCGCAGTCGCGCTGACAATTCCGAAACGACATGGCGAAATGACTCTCGCTCATTTTGAATCGTCAATAAAACCGGCACGCTGTTCGAGAATTTTGTGCCGATCTGCCATGTCCTCGGCGGTCGCAGTTTTGTTTCCTGCGCATCACACTCAAACGCTTTGCAAAGTGTGCGCCCAAATTTTGCAATGTTAAGTGTCAGCAAGATTGCATCCGTTGTTGAAACTGAAAAGTTCTCACAGTTCCATGGCTCGCACTGGCAGACGCCGACAAGCCTCCCGCCAGCGTGCTCGACGATTTCGTGCTCGCAGCCGCAACCATGCGGGCAGGGAATAAACCGTGACCGTTTTTGCGTGTCACGTAGAAATGCGGAGCGAAGCGTGGAAAAATGTATGCCGGACAATTTTGCCCACTCCGCTGCCACATCGTTGCCGTCCGCGAGGACTTCAAGACACTGCCAGAGATTCGACATGGGTAATGCCTCCACGATTATGATCATTGGCAACGACCTCACGAAATCCGCGCGCCGTGAGCCAGCGTTGCACCAGTGTCGCGTCGCAATGCCGTCCAAGCTTGAGTATATTTGGCGGACGCACATGAACTTTGCGTGGCTTTTGGCTGTCGCCAAAATAGAAGTCGAATACTGCGCGAACCATTAGCCCGCTTTCGGAAATCGCGGGTGTTGCACTCTCCGCTCCTGAAGAAAAGATGTCCAGCGACTTGCGAACCATTGTGTTGTTGAATTCGCCCGGCCAGGACACTTCAATTTCCCGGAGCACAATTTTATTGATGCCGGGAATGTCACTCACGTCCAATGCGTCCACACCGTCGGTTCGCAATGGGTCGAGGGTATAGGCTTTGCGTTCAGAAAAATACCAGGTGTCGTCGAACAACCGACGACCAAAGGTTTCCCGATACAAATCTTTTTCCCATTTCGTTCCCGTATGGATGCGGATTTCATCCCGATCCGGTGAATAAACCACGACATCATCTTTCGCCGGACGGAAATGCAGGACTGACATTTGCCCGTTTGCGACTGTTGGCACGCGCGCATAAGTGTCCCCGTGGCGAATAAGAAACCAATACTCGCCGTCCATGGGATGGACTTCGATGTGCGTAGTCTGTTGTCCCCGGTTTTTTTGGCGGAACGCTTCTTCCATGTCCGCCGTCATTAGCCCCAGCGTCTGCGCCGTGGGCGCGACGAAAGTTTCTGTTCGGTTCACCGGCAACTTGCTGCCGAAATAATCAAACGAGGCCAGCCGCGTCAGCCGCTGTTCGTTGAATTTTTCGGTGAACAATTCTGGGTTGGCGAGCCACGCTTGCAGCGCCATATCCGCGCAGGAGGAATTTTCTTGAAACTGAAAGGCCAACCCGTTTTCGCCCACAGCCCGCTCCAGCCGGTCTCGTCCCTCCTCATTCGCCATGCCCTCAATGGCATAGACCGCTTCGACAAGAGGCTGCGGCAATCCATCCGGGGACATTGCGACTTGTGACATCGCGCCAAAGTAGGTGTCATCATCCAGTGTGGCGGCTGGCAACACAATCTGCCGCTCGCCCAACTCGACGTTGAATCGGTTAAAAAACTGGTCCAACAATTCACGGCCAATTTGTTTTAGAAAATGCGGTTTCGTGAACCGCTTGAACTTTATGGTGCTCATAGCTTTTTAGGGTCGCTTAAAAAATGACGCCGCCGCCGCTCCCGCTCTATTGGCAAAAGGGCGTCGTGGGAATGGGATCACGCCCACGACGCTTCGATTACCAATCAGCAGGCTGAATCCCGAATCCAGAAGCGTTCACCTTTGCCAGTTTCGGTTCGTTGCCCGGACAATTCCGAGACTACAAACCCGACCGGCAACGGACACCAATGGGGACCGGGACAAACAAGCGATTTTAGGATCACTTTTTATCTTTCTTTTTGTAGGAAAAGTTCTTGAAAACTGAAAAGCGCCGCTGTAAAAGAGTGGCTGGTAATTCCAGATTCCTTGAACAACTCCGTTGTTGAGGTTTCCGATCAGGTCGTGAAGCTCTAACTTCACGGCCTTTTCGTTTCTGCCCCATTCAGGGCAAAATTGTCAATCTGTGGTGGTCGCACATTTGCGCTGTCACCGCCAGTTGTAGTATAATTTCCAAAGAACTGATTCGATGTTCGTATCTTTGCGCATCATTGTCAATTAAAACTTGCAATGTGTGAACAATCTGTGAATATGTATTACAAATGAGTGACGAACAACACAGCTTGTCGCAACGGCTATCTGAAGTCCGCGCCCTCGCCAAATTAAGTCAGTCCGAGTTGGCAGGGAAATTGGGCGTGTCTGCCTCATTGGTTTCCCATTGGGAAAAAGGCACGCGCACCCCGTCTGAATCACAACTGCTCGAACTCGCCCGCGCCATGGGCGTCGCGCTGGATTATTTGCTCAACGCCGAAATTCGCCCGCTTTTCAAGTGCCGCGCACAGGTGACTTCGCCGCAGCATGACAAGATCGAACAAACGCTCCGCGATGCCTCGTCGCAGGTGCATTTTGTGGCGACCGCCCATCGTTTGGCCGGCAAAGTTCCCAAGCCCTTCATCCTTCGCGCCGATTTCGGTTCCACCGAGGCACTGCCAAGTGCCACCACGCATTTGCGCGACACGCTCAAATTGAATCGCCGTGTGACTCTCGACGAATTGAAGCAGGCGTTGTCCGAGTGGAACATTTTTGTGTTTGATTGGGAGATGCCGCAGCATCTCTCCGGCATTTCGTTTCGTGGCGCGTTCAGTGCCATTTTCATCAATCACCTGCAACCGCCCACCCGTCGGCTGTTCACCCTCGCGCATGAATTTGCCCATGTCGTGTTTCATCTGGGCCGTGATGGCGAGTCGGGCAAGAACCGCATGGACACCCAGGTCTCCATTTCTTCGCACCGCGATCCGTTGGAAAAACAGGCCAACGCATTCGCGAGCGAATTTCTCATGCCGCAGGCCGATTTGAAATCGCTGGTTGAAAAATATGGCGAACGTCTCCGCGAACCCGCCATGCTCGAAGCCGCCGCCCGGACATTCAATGTCTCGCGCGATGCTATTTTTTATCGCCTTACGCAGCTCAAATTTTTTAAGTGGACCGACAAGTCCGCTTACTTCGGCGGCAGCTACCCCTTGGCCGACGCACCCCCGCTTCGCATCGCCAAGCTTGATGATATTGATTTTCAGGTGGACACCCGCTTTCGGGAAATTGCCCTCTCGCTATATCAGGAGGGCAAAATCTCCACCGGCAAACTCGCCGAATGGTTCTTCACCCCGCGCCACATCTTGGAGGAATATCTCGCCAAGTTGCGTGAGAAGGAAGAACAGGTCATTTCGGATGAGCCGGTTCTAAACGAGGAAGGGGAGGCTGCGGAGGTTGCGTAAATGGATTCACTCGTATTTGACACTTCAGCAATTCTTAACTTCGGTCATCGCGGTGAACTCACCGCGCTGCTGAAAAAATTGTCGGGCGAATACCAGCTTTTTACCACCCACGGCGTGCAGGCGGAATTGACCGACCCCGCTCGGAAAAAATTCTATGACGCCTTTCTGCGAGACCACTTCACGGTCAAGTCTGCGTCCACTCCCGTCTTTGATCTCAAGACTCTTGCCCGGCTCGTCAGCACCATTGATTCCGGCGAACTTTCCGTAATGACGTTGGCGCGGGAACTCAATGGATTCGCTGTGCTTGATGACCGGGCTGCGCGGCGCGAGGCAAAAAGTCTCGACCTCAGATTACTCGGCACGCTAGGCCTTCTGCATTTGGGTCTGCAAAGAAAATGGCTGACCGAGGCCGAATGTTTGGCTCGCGTCGCCAAATTGTGCGATTCCAAATTTGCGATTCCCCGCCCCGGCACTGGCCAGACCTTCGCCTCCTATTTCGCCGCCATCGAATAGACTTCTGGGATATAAGAACGCACTTTTTTGTTTTAAGCAAATCGGCAGAATTTTTCTGCGCAGTTTTCGTTCCGTTTACGCATCCGACAATGTTGAGAAGCTCGCGAGTGTTGTGGCGGACGCGAAGGTGAAGCATAATTTATTTCACGCCAAACATGACCGAGGCCATGTTCCTCTCTATTATTCGTGCGGGGTTTTTGGCTGAAGCGGGCGGCGGTGTGTTATATGAAACACAAGCACCGCAGTCAGAGGTGTCTTTCTTGCAAACAATGGTTCGTCCCTGATCCTCGCAGTCGCCATCGCCAGTTATTTTGTTCAGATACTGTTTGCAAAAAAGCCAGCAAGGCTTTGAGCCAAAAATATTGGCACGCCAAACCAGAAAATCAGAGCTACTGGCGCGGGCCAGAACAGGTGGAACGGGTGCGCATCTGGCGTAAAGCGCAACCGCAATACTGGAAACGCCGGGTCAGGAAACGGTGAGTTGCGCTACAAGATGACATGGCGACCGACGGGTTCTTCTGGTAATCGAAAAGTGTCAGTTTCCGACACGACGCCGGGAACCGATTTGAAAAGGTCGCAACGCACAATTTTTATGAGCAAAGGAGATAAAGAATTTTCGCTAAATCGCGCCGCCGCGTATGTGAGAATGTCCACCGAGCATCAGCAATACTCCACCAGCAACCAGATGGATGTCATTCGCGAATACGCCAAACGCCGAGGACTGGAAATTGTTAAAGAGTATTCGGACGCGGGCAAGAGCGGGTTGAACATTCAAGGGCGTGATTCGCTGTCGCAAATGATCAGGAATGTTCAGGACGGGGAAATAAAATTTTCCAGCATTCTTGTTTACGATGTCAGCCGGTGGGGCCGGTTTCAAGATGCCGACGAAAGCGCCTATTATGAATACACCTGCCGCCGCTCTGGGGTCGCGGTTCATTACTGCGCCGAGCAGTTTGAAAATGACGGCAGCCCGGTGTCTACGATTGTCAAAGGCGTCAAACGCGCGATGGCTGGCGAATACAGCCGGGAACTTTCATCGAAGGTTTTCCAAGGTGCGTGCCGGCTGATTCAGCTTGGATACAAACAAGGTGGGGCAGCCGGGTTTGGTTTGCGGCGAATGTTGATTGATCAAGCCGGTCAGCGAAAGACGATGTTGAAAATTGGGGAACAGAAAAGCATTCAGACCGACCGCGTGGTTCTGGTGCGCGGCCCAGATGAGGAAGTCAAAATTGTCCGGTGGATTTACGAGAAGTTTATTGACGATGGAAAAAATGAATCTGAAATTGCTGGTCTGTTAAACGCACGGGGCGTTGTCACGGATTTCGAGCGGGCGTGGACACGCGGCACAGTTCACCAAATCCTCACCCACGAAAAATACATCGGCAACAACGTGTATCACCGAACGTCATTCAAACTGAAGCTCAAGCATGTGGAAAATCCACCAGACAGATGGATTCGAGCCAACGGCGTTTTTGAAGGCATTATCGAACCGGAACTGTTTTCCAAGGCGCAGAAAATCATTCTGGCGCGCTGCGAAAAATTTACCGACGAGGAGATGCTGGGAAAATTGCGCGGCCTTTTGAGCCAGCACGGACACATCAACGGCATATTGATTGATGAGGCCGATGACCTGCCATCAAGCGCAGCCTTTCGGTATCGCTTCGGCAGTCTGATTTCCGCTTATCAGCTTATCGGCTACGATCCGCAGATTGATTACAGCTTCATTGAAATCAATCGCAGGCTGCGCAAACAACACCCGGAAATCGTTGCCTCGGTAATCACAAAAATTGAGGAACTCGGCGCGGTTGCGTCATGGGATAAAAAAACGGATTTGCTTTGGCTGAATAATGAAATGCGGGTTTCCATCGTGCTATGCCGGCACACTACCACATTTGCCGGGTCATCCCGGTGGTTAATCCGACTGGATGCCGGACTGAAACCGGACATCACCATTGCCGTTCGCATGGATGCGACGAACGAGGGCATCCGGGATTATTATGTGCTGCCGGGCATTGACATGATGTGGGATAATCTGCGCATTGCCGAGGCCAACGGCATTTATCTCGATACATATCGGTTTGACACGCTGGATTATTTCTTCGGCATGGCCGAACGGGTGAAACTGGAGGAAGCCGCATGAACGAAGTAGTCAAAATGATTCCCATCGAGCGGATTCGCATTTTGAATCCGAGACATCGCGACCAGAAAAAATTCGAGGTCATTGTATCGAGCATCAGAAATGTCGGGCTGAAAATGCCGATTCAAGTCAGCCTCCGGTCGGAAAGTGAAGCGGAAGGGCCGGGATACGATCTAATTTGCGGACAGGGGCGGCTCGAAGCGTTTATCGCGCTCGGACACAAGGAAATTCCAGCCGTGGTCGCCGAAATCTCAAAAGAGGAGCGGCTCATTCGCAGTCTGGTTGAAAATTTAGCGCGGCGTTATCCGCAGCCGATGGATTTGATTCGTGAAATTGAACGGCTGAAATCGCTGGGATATGATTATCAACAAATCAGCAAGAAACTAGATGTCAGCGACACCACGGTCAGAGGGTTGATGAATCTTAAGAATGCCGGTGAAGAGCGGCTGATTGAAGCCGCCATCACCGGAAAAATTCCGCTGTGGGTCGCCATAGACATTGCCAAAACGGACACCATCGAAACGCAGCGGCAACTGCTAAAAGCTTACGAGAACAAAGAACTAAATTATTTGTCCATCCGCTCTGTTAAGAGGCTGATTGAACAGCGGAGGTTGATTGGCAAGCAGCGCGGCGGCAGGGGGCTAGGCCAGAAATCCAAGACCAGTGTCGAAAGCATGGTGAACGCGTATCGGAAGGAGAGCCAGCGCCAGAAGCTGATGATAAAGAAGGCGAGAGTGTGTGACGCCAGACTATCATTTATCGTGACGGCCTTCAACAAGCTGCTGGCGGATGAAAATTTCATCACGCTGTTAAGAGCGGAGTCGCTGGCCACGATTCCAAAATATCTATGGGCGAAACTGTCACTCGAACAAAAGAAAGCCGCATGAGTGAAATAAAAATTGGGTTCGAGATGCGGAAAATCGGGCTGGCACTCGAAAATATCCTGCCGATGCGGCAAATTAAAGACCCGCAAAAATCCGTCCACCGATACAAAACGATTGTGGTATCAATCAAAGAAGTCGGTCTGGTCGAACCGCTCGTGGTGTATCCCCAAAAAGACGCGCCGGGAAAATATGTGCTGCTGAACGGGCATCTTCGTTATTTCGCGTTGAAAGAATTGGGTCAGACATCTGCCGATTGCATCATTGCCAAAGACGATGAGTGTTTTACCTACAACGCGCGCATCAGCCGACTCCCGCCAATTCAGGAACACCGAATGATCACGAAGGCGGTCAACAACGGTGTGAGTCCAGAGCGTCTTGCGGCGGCGTTGAATATGCCTGTCCGTATCGTGGTTGCCTCCATCCGACTGCTGAACGGCATTCATGATGAAGCCGCAGATTTGTTGAAGGATAAAAACATTTCGCCCAAGGCCATCCGGCTGTTGAAGAAAGTCAGCGGCGTGCGCCAGATTGAAATCGCGGAATTGATGGTGGCGGCAAATAATTATTTTACCGGCTATGCGGAGGCGCTGGTTTTGGGGACGCCCAAGGATCAACTGGTCAACCCGGATGAGACCAAGAAAAAAGAAGGAATGTCGGCGGAAGACATCGCGCGCATGGAACGTGAAATGGAGTCGCTCGAACGAGACCTGAAAGCAGTCACGGATAATTACACGGAAAATATGTTCACGCTGCAAACGGCTCAAACCTATGTGAAAAACCTGCTAAAAAACGCCAAGATTGTCCGGTATCTAAACACCAATCACGCCGAAATTTATTCGGAGTTTGAAAACATCGCGGCGGCGGAGACGATGTGAGGGTCAAAGGCCAAATATTTCTGCGGGTTTCGGCCACCGCCAATGGCGGCAGCAATGAAAATTTTGCGACAGCTTTTATTCATGTGCGATTTGTGAGTTATTCGTTTTGAAAGCAGCCGGGAAAAAATCTGCCAGGTTGATTTTTTGCCAATACGGGCTGTGCGAGCGCGACGAGATGTCCGAATCACGACCGTGATTCCCTCTTGTCACATCGAACTTGAATGAACGATCTGCGATGTGGCCTTGGAACTGGATACGCACAATTCCACTCACTGGCCGACTCGTTTCGTAAATATTTAACCAAATGGTGGGAGCCGAAGATTGATTCAGTTGTGATTCTTCCACTTCACAATACTCCCAAACCCAATCCCAGTGATTGGTATCTTTTATGGATTGCGAAGCGCGAATGTCCCTGAAAAGTTTGACGTGCTCCACATTGGGTCTGTGCCAGTAAGCTTCAGGCGATCCCGGCGCGGCGGCCACATATAAATCAATGTCGCTGTCCCGGCTTCCATTCCAGACAGCGGCAATGCCGATGTTCCCAACAGCGGGAGCCGGAATTTTCGCTGGCATTGGTGTTCCAGGAGCGTCTTGTTCAACCGGTTTTGGTTGCTCAACAAGCGAAAGAGGTGATTTCTGCGTTTGCATTGTTGCTGATATTGCTGCTGCTGGTAAGGGACTTGGCTTCGGCTGCAAAGACGCGGGAGGTGGTATTACCGCTTGGACAGTTTTAATTGGAACGCCGCTGGCCACCTCAACTGCTACCGGTGTTTTTGCCATTGCTTGTTCCAACCGAAACCCCTGCACCAGTTCCATTCTGACGGCCTTATCTTGTGAGTCGAGGCTTGCCACCATTGCCGGAGCGGTTTCGTTGCTTGCGGCACGATCAAACACGGTGGCGCAATCCGAACTCCAAGAACATAAATTTGCCCCAAGCTCATGGAAGAAACAGGTCCATGCCCTCAAAACAGCCCGGCCATGTGCTTGACTCAACATCCATTTGTCATCTGGAATAATCCAGTCCACACAGACCCCATCGAGTTCGTTTTTCCGGTCCGCCGTCCCATAGATTGACTGACTCGCCGTCGCGAGAATCGCACCATCGCCCGGCACCAATCCGCCAGCCATGTCAAAAGGTTCTTCGGCGGCACGCGAACTCATGAATAAGGGCGTGCCGCACAAAACAATAACAGTCGGTTGACCCGGCTCGCGGGAACGCGCGATTTCATCCACAAGCTGGGGCAATGCCAGTTGTTCGGCTTGCCTTGGTTCTAGGGTGGATGGTTCCGACAGAAAGGTTTTCCACGCGCCGAACTTGCCTGCAAATTCCGGGCTGTTCGCGCGTGACCGCATCGAACCTGCCGGCACAACGACATCAGCGAGTCTAGTCATCTTCGGCGCGGCAATCAGTTCGACATGATCTCCGGATGCAGCACGCACCAGAAGCAAAACGAAAGTTTGCTTCAATAATTCAGCCGCCTGATCTTTCGGCAATCCCTGCCCGGCGACAATAACGTAATGTTTGGGTGGGGTTGGGTTGGTGAGTGGCGACGCGCAAACGGCGCTGGCGAACGCCAGCATTGCCAGGGCGATGTTGATTTTGTGGTTCATTGTATTCATGGCGTGTTCTCCTTTTATTTTTTTTCCGGGTTTGTTGAAACGGCCAAAAGTTCCTGTGCATGTTGCTGGCGCAAGTCATGCCGGAGACGCAAGGCCGTGAAAAGCCTTATGGCATCGTGAATCAGTTTGTCGCGCACTGATTCGAGGTGCATAATTTTTCCCTCAACGAAACCAAGCAGTTCGCGGTCTTTCCGAAGGATGTCGCTGATTTTGTCGAGGTCTTGTTTGATTTTGCGCCAAGCGGGATTTTCCACCTTTGCCGGCTGGCAATGCTGTTCAATTATTCCCCAAGCCGAAATGAGAAGACTGGCCGATGCCAGGCCGCAGAGGAAAATTTGCGCAATAATTACTGTAACTGGCGAAAAGCTTGTCGCGGCGGTTTGCCCGGTTAACACGGAAACTGGATCGGCAGCAAAATTACTGTAAGTCAGCGCGAATACCGGCACGGCCGCAACCGCAGCGGCGCATCCAGTAATGCCGAGAACAAATTGAAAAATCCGGTGCCCGCGTTCTGTGTGGAAAAGCAAACTGATCAGCTTCAGAAAAATTCCCAAGCTCGTGGTGGGAACGAGGGCAAACAACAATGCAGCCCACCAGTTTTTCAAATGATCGTGTCCGCTCTCCATCGCAAACGTCATGCCGTTGTGGACCTCCGCCGCAACGAAAATTAAAGCCAGCGCAAACATGACCGTGACCAGGACTGCGGCACGTTTCGTCCACGGTTGGTGCTGTAGTTCTTTGTCGGGGCTGTTCAAGTATTGTTTCGTCTCGTGAAGCTTCTCCTTCAGATTTGCCTCGTGCGCTTCACCCGAACCGATGTTTTCTGAAATGTCCTCGCGGACACGGCGGAAAACTTTGTCTTTCGTGGCATGAACTTCGTCGGCGTAAAACCTCCGCTCGTGCTGTTTTGCGATGTCTGCATCGGTGCCGTCGCTGATGGCGAGACTTTTAATAAACTGTTGGTCGGGCAATACCGGTGCCGCCTTGGTTTTCAGCGCGGTATAAAAATCACTACTTGGTGAAAACGCGCCGGGCAGGACCTCGGCATTTTGCTGGGGTTGTTCATGTGCGTTCGTAAAGCCGCGAGTGCGTCTCACTTCCGGCGGCATGATGGGCGAGTCGTGATTATTTATTTTCATAATTTTGGTGCGTGGTTTTAATTTGTTATTGGCGGCCTATTTCAACCGCGCAATTTGGTGGATCTGACACCGCTGTCGCCGCAGTCCATGCGCGCGACTTGAACGGCGTTTTCAAGGCTGCTGCCGTGGCCAACCAGTGTCTTCGACCCGAAAAAGCCGCCGATTTTTAGGACGTCGAAGCCCTGTGAGGTCGGGGACAGCGAATACGTTTTGGTGAGTCCTTTGTTTGTTGTAATGACGAGCGTTTTCATAATTTTATTGAACTGAACTGCCCTCAGTTTGGTGCGCTCCTACCGGCGGAAGGGCGGCCGTCGGCGGGAACTTTGCCCCACGACGGGGCGAAACTTGGTTGATGCGAACACGGCGTGCGGGGCGACCTGACACAGGCGCGGCCAACATCGCGACTGAAAATTCGACCAGGGCCGCGAAGCGGATCGGAATCTGGTTGGATGCTGGTATTTTTTTGGGTGCCAAGCGCATGATGGTATTTGGTGGTTGCCGCCGTCAGGCGGCGGCGTGCGCGGCGTGGCTGGGTTTGAACGGCGTGCGCGGCGCGGTTTCCCGGCGCGGGGTGATGGTGTTTCTCGCTGCGCTCGGTGCCGGGCGGCGTTCGGGGCGCGGACGAAAGTTTTGGCCGCGAAATAAAATCCAGTTATTTTCCGGGTGGCCGTTATCAATAACCACCGCCACAAATTCCTTGCATGACTTGTCACTGCACTGAAAAACGGAGAAGCGCCGCCCGCCATCCGAACAGCTGCGCGTCAGAAATTCGCGCGGCATCGGAAACATTCCGTGCCTAGAATGGCTGCACCAATGAGTGTCGTCATCACGTTGAACCTTGGAAGCCGGTTTATGTTGGGGGGTTATTTTGGTTTGCGCGGGCATTTTCTGATTTGGCAGGAACAGGCGCGTGATGGCGCTTTTGAGAATTGGGAAAAATTTCCCCACTACATTTTGTTTAGTCGTTGTCATAACTTTTTAACTTTCTCCCGCTGGGTTTGTTTGTTGTCCACACCTGTCTGGAGCGGTTGCCAAGCTGGTGTGGAAATGCAATTTATGAACACCTTGTCGTCCTTGTGCCGATACAAACTGGAAATCGATGCACGCGGAAAAATGAAATGAGCAGGGTTTTGTAAATTTTCTTGTGCGATGTTCTTGTGGCTGACCGTTGGTATCTGCCATTATTCTGGCTGGCGAATTCGTTGCTGTTGAAAATAGACGGTTTCATATCTTTATTACTTGCACAACATAATGAGTGCAAATGCACCACTTGTCAAGTGCGTTTGCACATCAAGGCGCTTTTATTTGGCTTAACTTACTCTGCTTCAATTAGATTTTGGTAATAAAAAATTCGCACTTGAGAGATCTTAATTCCGCTAAAATGCAAGTCGGGAAAACACAGTGTGCAAAAATTTACTTGCACGGTGCGTTTGCACGGTGCATAATGCTTCGTATGAATGAAAAGGGCATTGCAGCGGTGAATCGCCTAACCCAACACGTGGAGCAGCAGAGAAAAGTGCGCGGGGACAAAATGCTGACGAAAGCCGAGATAGCCGAGCGAGAGATCATAATGGACGACATCGTGGAGGCGCTCGATCTCACGCCGAAGCTGATTCAGCAGAGGTTGGTTGTGAATCGCACCACTTGGGAGCGGTGGAGAAAAATGGATAGCATCCCAAACCCGTCCCAACTTGATCGCATTCGCCGGCTTGTAGAAGACGATGGGAGTTCCTCGGTGCCGCGCCCACAAGCATTGGCTTCACCTCTGGATTTTCTAACCGCTTCACCATGCACTTTTGCCCAATTGCGAGTTTTATTTTCGCACGCAGCGTTTCACTGGAACGACGCAATTTTCCACTTCCGGAAGCCGTTTGATGATCAAAACCATGTCATCGACATGGCATCTCTTGCGTTAAATGGTTGTCGGCAAGTTTACATCCTAAAATCTTCACTTCTCGCCGAGAATAGCGAAGATCACTGGGCGCAAAAACTCGTCACGAACATGGTTATTGGGCTCGGCCGGCAGGTGGCGGCCCAAGCGCTGGCAAACTTTTGCCTTGTGGAGATTAGTGAGGACGAAGACAGACTACTTGCGGAATTTGGTGTGCTCAACTTCAAGTATGCAACTGAAACCACGAGTGTAGGTTACTTTTGGTTTGGTAACGAAAATTTCAATTCTGGGGATTTCATTTTTAAGCCGGATTCATACAAGGTGAAACCCGCAAACGATCAAAGTTTCGAACCGTTGAGATTGCAATACGGCAAAACGCTTGATGAAGCATTCAAAATCATCAATGAGAACACACCGAATAACGTCGGAAAAGGATACGATGACGATAGGAAAAAATACTCATTTGAAATTCCAAAAATCATTAACAAAACCAACGAACTCAAAACTGTCACTGTTTATGTTTAAATCATCCAAAGCCATATTGCTTTCGACCATAGCCGCCATCGTCGTCATCACATCGGGATGCGACGAAAGAAAGACTGAAGCGATTGGCACCACTAATGCCACCAACGCCATCACCAAACTCACTTTACAGATGGGCTGGATACCGGACGGGCACCAGTTGGGCTTTTGGATGGCCGTGGACAAGGGGTTTTACCGGGAGCATGGACTGGATGTGACCATCTATCCCGGTGGCATGGATGCGAACCCCATCAGGGATGTGCTAAATGGGAGTGCCGACGTGGGTCAAGTGGGCGGGATTGAGCAAGTCGTGCTGGCAGTCAACCAAGGACTGCCAGCAAAAGCGATCGCGGCAATTCATCGGCAATCGCCGCACGCTTTAATCAGCCTGCAAAGCAATCCAATCGCAAAACCCTCTGATTTCAAAGGCAAAACGATCGCAGTGGCGTTTGGCGATACGGCCGAAATTCTCCTGAAGGCGTATATGGAAGCAGAGAAAATTCCACTGGATTCCGTCAAACTCGTGCCTTTCCGCTATGACCTCACGCCATTACTCCTTGGCCAAGTTGACGGCGTGACCGGTTTTTCAACTGGCCAGCCGGTGACAATTAAAGAAAAAGGAAAAGAGCCGTGCGTGCTTTCATACGACAGCGCCGGGGTCAAGAGTTACGGCTACACGCTTGTGGCCTCTGATAAAACAATGGCCGAGAAGGGCGCCGCGCTCAAAGCATTCCTCGCGGCATCGCGCGAAGGTTGGCAATACGCCTTTGCTCATCCTGACGAGTCTGCGGAACTATTCAAGAAGCGGTTTGGGGACTCCGTCGAAATCGAACGCACGAAGGCCGAACTCAATCTCATCAGGACGCTAATGCTCGACAAGAATGGTGAACTTGCCAAGTGGAGCATAGATGACAATATTGTCGAGGGTGTGAAAAATATGTTGGTCGAGTATTCCGGCGTGAAGAAAGACCTGCCACCGACACTCGTCTACGACAACTCCTTTCTAAATGAGCAGCCCTGACACAGCGTTAGAATTGCAGCTTGAATCGTTCGTCTTTCCGGGTGATTCGCGGCAGATTCTCTGGGAAGTCGGGTTGAGGCTGGGCCGGCGGGAGCGCATCGCAATCATGGGTTCATCCGGGTCCGGCAAGACCACGCTTCTGAAGATCTGCGCTGGCCTTCGGGGCTACGGACTGTCGAAAGGCAATTGCGCGCGATCAGGGCGATTCTCAATGCTTTTTCAAGACAATGTGCTGCTCGACTATCTGTCCGTGCAACGGAACATCACGTTGCCATCAGCGCTCAATGGCGGTGAACATGACGTCCGTGAAATCTCGCGCAGTCTGCACATTGAACATTTGCTCGAATCATTCCCGCGCAGGCTTTCAGGCGGCGAGCGCAAGCGCGTCGCCCTAGCTAGGGGCTTGGCATACCCCGATTTGAGCGGGCTAATAATGGACGAGCCGTTCGTCGCCCTTGATCTCTTCCTCAAGGAATCCATTCTCGTCGATTTGAAAAATCGCCTGGATAAGGCAGCGCTAGCGTGTCTTTTTTCGACTCATAGCGCAGAGGAAGCTGTTTATCTGGCAGATCGCATCATCATACTTGGAGGCACTCCCAGCACCATCGCACATTCTATCCCTGTTGACCTGCCGCGCGACCAAGGTCCGCTCGCCTTCCAACAGGAAGCCTTTCAACGAATGGTATTTGATGTAGCTGCTGCTATGCGCTCGATGAACTTGCCTATCTCTTTATGATCAATATGCGCGCCTACAAATCACTATTAATCATGATATGTTTGGCGATTACCCTGTTATTGGCCGCCCAAATCCTTTTCCCAATTTTCGGCATCCCGGGTTACCTCTTACCGCGGCCATCGGAGATTATCTCTAGTGTGCAGAAAAACTTCGTGACAATGGCTGCATCTCTTGCCATCACATGCGGCGAAGCCGGAGGGGGGCTGATGTTGGCAATCGTGTTAAGCTTCCCGTTGGCCGTTGCTACCCTGATGTTGCCGCGTGCCGCCCTCAAGGTCGTGACCGGGATTGGTGTGGCCTTTCAAAGCATGCCGCTCCTCGCTATCGCGCCGCTGCTCACGCTCTGGTTCGGACACACCTATTTCTCAAAGGCGGTAGCGGCAATGATTGTGTGCTTTTTCCCATTACTTACCGGTTGGTTGTCCGGATTCGCGTCGATTTCTGCGGAGCAACTTCAACTATTCGAGAACATGCGCGCGACGAAGTTGCAGGCGGCGAGGTTTCTGTATGTTCCTCTATCGCTTCCTTTCTTTTTCAGCGGCCTTCAAGTGGCCATGCCGCTGTCGCTTCTTGGTGCAATTGTTGCCGAATTCGTCGGAGCATCCAAAGGACTAGGATTTCAGATTCTACAGAATTCTTATTACTTGAAAACAGCGGATATGTTTGCGTATATCATTATTGCGACGGTAACCGGATGGCTTCTCACCTTGCTGGTCGCCAGCATCGAGCGAAAGGTGCTGTTCTGGCGAGCGTCGCCAGAGAGAACCTAGGGCAAGCGCAGGACAGCCCAGAAATATTTGTAGGGAATTATCTTCCCGCAGATTTCGACGTTGTGCTCCACAAGTCGTCTCACTTCAACAATCTTCAGCGGATAGTGGTTATCCCAGTTGGCTAGATCATCTTCTGTCAGCACCGACTCGATTTTCCCGTTAGGAAAAACCAACGTGTTTTTGTCTGGACCTGGATGGGATTTCATCCGCTCGGCGAAAAAGCCGCGTTCGGGCGAGTCAATCTGTAGAAAATACAGCCCACCCTTCTTCAGGACACGTGCCGCTTCATGTATTAAATAGTCACGTCCCTTTGCCGATTCAATGTCCGCAGATCCAAAGCTGTCTATGATGAAGTCAAATATTGCTGACTCAAATGGCCACGGATCGAGGGCGTCATGAAGCTGAAAGGAAACTCTTTGGTCGGCAGGCAGTTTTCGTTGGAGTCGTTTGGCTGTCTCGATCGCCGTTTTAGAAAAGTCAAAACCCGTCATCTTTGCACCGTTTTCAGCAAGCCAGATGGAATTGCGGCCCTTACCACAACAAATCTCTAGGCCATTGAGCGGCACGCTACCGTGTCTGAAGTTGAGGTATTCCAAAAAACGAACAACACCGGGATCAGGAACGTTTGAGTCGACAGTCGGAAACATCGTTGGTTGCTTGTGCTCGTGTTCCCAGATTCGGCGCTGTCTCAAATGGAGATCGCTGTGAGCAAATGTGGTCGTTGCTAGAGATTTGGTCATTAGGTCAGCGTTCGAGTTCGTCTTTTTGCGCGCATGAAATCACACGGAGAAATATGGCCTTCGCCAATTGGTTTCTCAATCTTTGTTTGTGTCATAAACCTGAAATTCAATGCCCATGCGGCTGCATTTGGCCAGCCCGATGAATCTGCGCTATTGCTAACCCGCCCAATCGGCACACAACAATTCTGCCTGTTGCAGCACAGTTTGCGTGGCTTTTTCCTGCTTGTCCGGCGGGTAGCCGTATTTGCGAAGCACGCGCTTCACCATGACGCGCAGCTTGGCGCGAATCGATTCTTTGGCCGTCCAGTCAATGCTGACATTTTCGCGGATGGTTTTCACCAGTTCTTGAGCGATGAATTTCAGGTTTTTATCGCCCAAAGCTTTTACGGCGCTGTCATTGGTTTCCAGCGCGTCGTAAAATGCAACTTCGTCCTGGCTCAAGCCAAGGTCTTTGCCGCGCGTGTCGGCCTTGCGCATGTCCTTGGCGAGTTGAATCAACTCCTCAATCACCTGCGCCGTTTCGATGGCGCGGTTTTGATATTTGCGGATGGAATTTTCCAGCAACTCGGCAAATGATTTAGATTGAATCAGGAATTTTTTGGAGCGCAGTTTGATTTCATTGTTAAGCAGCTTGCGCAATAACTCGACGGCGAGATTTTTTTGCGGCATCCCGCGAACTTCGGCCAAAAAATCATCCGATAAAATCGAAATGTCAGGCTTCTTCAAACCGGCGGCGGCAAAAATGTCCACGACTTCATCGGACGCGACGGCGCGGGAGATGATTTGCCGGATGGCAGCATCAATGTCCCCCGGCGATTTTTCTTTGCTGCTGATGTCGCTCTTGGCAATGGCGGCACGGACGGCTTGGAAAAATCCCACGTCATCGCGTATTTCGATTGCCTTTATATGCGGCACCGACAGTGCGAACGATTGGGAAAGTTCGGTGACGGCGCGGAGAAATTTCTGTTTATGCTCGTCGGGCTTCTTGGCCTTGGCCGCGTGCGCGTAAATAAATTCCTGCGCCGCCGGGAGCAAGCCGAGTTTTTCCGCCGGTTTGCCCGTCGTCCATTTCGACCAGTCGAAGCCGTGGAAGTGGTCGCAGCAAATTTCGTATTTTTCCAGCATGACGGCGACCGCTTCTTCTTGGTCAATCGCCGTCCGCCCATGTCCACCGCTTTCGGTGTAGATGGCCAATGCCTGTTTCAACTCATGGGCCAGACCGAGATAATCCACCACCAAGCCGCCCGGCTTGTCCTTGAAAACGCGGTTCACGCGGGCGATGGTTTGCATCAATCCGTGGCTGCGCATCGGTTTATCCAAATACATCGTATGCAGGCAAGGTGCGTCAAAGCCGGTCAACCACATATCGCGGACGATGACAATTTTGAACGGGTCTTCGCCTTTTTTGAACCGTTTCGCCAACGCCTCCCGGCGCGATTTGTTGCGGATGTGATCCTGCCATTCAAGCGGGTCACTGGCCGAGCCGGTCATCACGATTTTAACCACGCCTTTTTCGTCGTCCTTGTGATGCCACTTCGGGCGCAACTTGCGGATGGCTTCATAAACCTCAAAACAAATTCGGCGGCTCATGCAGACTATCATTGCCTTGCCGTCCATCACCTCAAGCCGCGCTTCCCAATGCTTCACCAAATCGTCGGCGATGAGTCCGACGCGCTTATCCGCGCCAACGACGGCTTCCAACGCCGCCCATTTGGATTTCAGTTTTTCCTTGTGCTCAAGTTCTTCGCCCTCGGTCGCGTCTTCAAAATCCGGGTCAATCTTCGGTTTCTCTGACGGTTTCAATTCCAGTTTGGCGAGACGGCTTTCGTAGAAAATCGGCACGGTCGCCTTGTCCTCGACGGCGCGCTGAATGTCGTAAATGGAAATGTAATCGCCGAATACCGCCCGCGTGTTGGCATCGGCCTTTTCAATCGGCGTGCCGGTGAAGCCGATGAAAGATGCGTTCGGCAATGCGTCGCGCATATGGCGCGCGAAGCCATCAATAAAATCGTATTGGCTGCGGTGTGCTTCGTCGGCGATGACGACGATGTTGCGCCGGTCGGATAACAAGGGATATTTGCCGCCCTTATCTTCGGGGAAAAATTTCTGAATCGTCGTGAACACCACGCCGCCCGAAGCGACGGCGAGAAGTTTTTTCAGATTATCCCGGTTCTGCGCCTGCACCGGCTTTTGCCGAAGCAATTCATGGCAGCGGGCGAACGTGCCGAAAAGCTGGTCGTCGAGGTCGTTCCGGTCGGTGAGAATGACGAGCGTGGGATTTTCCATTTCCGGCTCGACCACCAGCCTCCCGGCGTAAAATGCCATCGTTAGCGACTTGCCCGATCCCTGCGTGTGCCAGACCACGCCGACGCGTTTGTCGCCGGTTTCGCCGCCGGGCTGTTTCTTGGCGAAATAACCACTACTGCCCTCTTTCAATTCCATCGCCTCGGCGCTGGCGGCGCGGATGGTTTCGGCAACGGCGATATTAACGGCATGAAATTGATGGTAGCCCGCCAGTTTTTTGATGATTGCATTGCCGCCGTCGTCCTCGAACACGACAAAATGGCGGACGAGATCAAGAAACCGGCGTTTGTCGAATACGCCGCGCAACAAAACTTCAAGCTGCGGCATGGTAGCGGGCGCGACGGCTTCACCGTCAATCGTGCGCCACGGCATGAACCGTTCCTTATCCGCGCTAATCGTGCCGATGCGCGCTTCCAAGCCGTCGGAAATTATCAGCACCGCGTTGTGGACGAACAGCGCTGGGATTTGCTGCTTGTAGGTTTGGAACTGCGCGAACGCCTGCCAGATGTCGGCGTTTTCGTCCGCCGCATTTTTTAGTTCGATGACGCCCAGCGGCAAACCGTTGACGAAAATAACCACGTCCGGACGACGGTTGATCTGGCCTTCAATCACGGTGAACTGGTTCACCACCAGCCAGTCGTTTTTCTCCACGTTGGCAAAATCAATCAGCCGGACAATTTCCGCGCCGATGCTCTCATCTTTGCGGCGACATTCAACGGCGATGCCATCCACCAGCATCCAATGAAATGCGCGGTTACTGGCAATCAGTGACGGATGCTGCGGAATCGTGATTTTACGAAAGGCTTCGTCCAGTGCTTCCGCTGGCAGCTTTGGATTCAACTTCCGTAATGCGGCGCGCAAGCGTTCCGGCAAAAACGCCTCGCCAAAGCTGGTGCGTTCAGCGGCGGGTTCGCCGGGGGCGATGGCCTGGCCGGGCAGCAACGCATAATCCAGCTCACCGAACCACGACAGCGTGGCGTCCTCGACGATGGATTCGGTGAAGCTCATGTTTTACAGAGTGTTGGGATTCCCCTTTATTCCAGCAAGGTGGCTTGGAATCGCGATTCTTGTCGCGATTCGCCTTCCGCCCCATGATTCGCCACCGAATCCCGACACTTTGTCGGGATTTCTGTCGGGATTCTCGTTTTAAGCCAAGGGCGCGCGTTAAATCCCGACACCTTGTCGGCGTAAATGTCGGGATTCACCTTCATGGACGAACCACCATGTAACGGGTTGCCCGGCCTTTGCCGATGCGCCGAATCAGACGAACGTCTAAAAGTTTCTTCAAGACGCGTTGGGCTTTGCGTTCGTCAAAGCCCATGGCTGCCATCAATTCCGGGCTGGTCACGGACTCCCGCCCAACCATGAATTGCCACGTTTTCCGCTCAAGTTGATTCAGGCGGGCAAAGACTTGGGGGCCTAATTCGTTGAGAATACCCGCCGGATTGCGATACAATGTCAGCACCAGATACGGCGCCTCCCAAGTAAATTTGGGCAGCGGCAACCCGGCTTGGTTCACACTTTCCCGCATGGACTTCAAGCCGAGTCCCCGTTCTTCAGCCAGCTCCATTTTTGCAAAAACGTAATGCAGCGTGGGATTGCGGCTCAACATCGGCGCGTTGAAAGCGTTCAATTGATCTAGGGTGATCGGCTCGACTGGTCCGCCCGGACTCTTGATGACGATGGTGTCCGGCGTCACCACCAACTGGCATTTTGCGCCGGTGATGGAGTAATCGCGGTGGACGAGGGCGTTTACAATACTTTCGCGGACAAGCTGGTAAAAGACAGCGTCGGTCTCCCGGCGGCGGGCTTCGCTGCGTTCGATGGTATTGGGGAGTTTATCTTGCAACCACTGGATGGCCTGTTCGGGAACGAAAACCTGCGGCCCATCAAAGTCGCGCGGCTTGTCCTCCTTGCCACTGGCATAGTGAATCGTGCCCAGCAAGCCGGCCTGCGGCATCACCTCGCGGGGTGACTTGCCGAACAAGAGCAAGCCAAAGCCCGAAGGAACAAATTTCTTCCCGTCCGCCTGCAACAAGCCTTGCTGCACCAACCGGCGGTTAAATTCGTTTGAACCAACCTCATCTTTGAATTTGGCAATCGTCCGGTATTGGTTCAGCGCTTCCCCGGAGAAATTCGTCAAGTCCGTATGGGGCACTGGATTTTCCAACTCGGACAACTGCACCATCTTGGGCTCCGCCTCGGCCTCGGCCGCCCGCACCAGTGCCTGCGCAATGAAATCTTTATTCTCCGCCGTGATGATGTCCTGCAAATCATGGTCGAACATGTGAACCGTCACCCCATTGTCCTGAAGGTATTTGATGCCCCTGCGATCCACCTTGGGGTCGGGGTCTTGGATTCCCACCCACATTTCCTTGATGCGCGCGTTGACGATGCGCTCGGCACAGGCAACTTTGGGATGCTTCCGCGCGCCCGGCGCACACGGCTCCAAAGTGGCAAACAACCTTGCGCCATCCAAACGATTGCTCCGGTTCTTGCGGTCCAACAAGGTATATTCGGCATGATCACCCCAGCGCAATTCACCACGGCACGCCGTTTCAATTGATCCGTCCGCCTTGTAAAGCACCGCGCCCACTTTCGGCGGCGACTTGCCATCCTCGCGCGGCTCGTGCAGCGACTGCTTCATCACTTCGATGGCCTGCTCCATCAACTTTCTGGCATCAAATTCGGGCTTCTTTGGCATGGTTGAAAATTGCTACGTCAGAGTTTTAACGATGTGCGAACAAATGACAACTTTTCCCGCTGCTGCTGCTGCTGCTGCGGCCGTCACCGCCGCCGTCACCGTCACCGGCGTCATCACCAACGTCATCATCATGACGATCACCCTGCTTTCGCCGGCACGCGCAACTCGCCGGATAGCAGCTTGGGCAGCAGCGCGTCGCGCAACTCGGCCAGCGCGCGGGATTCTTGGAGGTTGGCAATCCATCTTGAGAAAAGTGGATGCACAATCTGATCGAACTCGCCGAGCGTTTCTTCGTCGGGAATAATGGTTGGAAAATCGGCGACGATTTGCTGGCTCAAATTCTGTTGTGCTGAACCTCGCGTTTGTTGTTCAAATGCAGCAACGGACGATGAGGCGTGCAAATATACATAATACCTCAAATCGGTTTTGGGGATAAGTCCGCAACAAGCTTGATTCGAGCACATCGTGTCGCCAAGAAAACAAACTTGTCCCGCAGTTGCGCCGTAAAGCGCAACCACCGTTGTTGCAGCGGGCCAGAGTTTGGCACTGCTATTTTCAAGACCTTCTTCAGAAATGAAATTTTCCGACCTCGTTACGATGGCCTGTCGCACTTCGCCGGACGTGAGCCAAGGAATTGTGCCAGGAGTCCAAAAACTTGGTTCGTCACGTTTTGGAGTGCCCCCATTCTCAACGCGCTCACAGCAATCACGGAGTTTTCCTGCGTGCCAGCCTTTGGGTAGCTTGGTGACGACCGCGTCAACAAAGCGAGATTTGAAATGGCTGCGGGCCAGTGCCTCCAGCGTCTCATTCATCCGCAGGTTCAACTCAATTTTGTCGTCCAGCGCGGCCAATACTGAAGTGACGGCTTGTTGTTCGATCTCTTTCGGTAATGCGAACGTGAGATTCTTCAGAACGTTTGTGTCGAGTTTGCCTGCGCCGATTCCTGTGTGTTCGACTTTGGAAAGCAGTAATGGCTCTGCCGCCAAAAACCAATACAGAAGATATTCTGGAAGTAGCCCGGCTTTGGCCTTGAGTGCTTTGACATCTTGGTTGAATGCGAGTGAGCGCGTCGCAATACCAATTGGAATACGCTTATGTAGTTCGCTACCACGAACCAGCAATAGAATTGAGTTCTTATCCGCTAGGCGACTACCGTTTTTCAAACCGGATGGCGTGATTTTAAGTTCTGAATTGAAAAGCCGACTAATCTTCATCGAGCTGGCGCTGATCCACGGAATGTCTCCGTTCCAAAACGACGGATTACTTTTGCTCGGAGTCCCACCTGAACTCCAGTCCGTCACAGCGCCAAGAGTGGTCATGCTCCAAGCATCATTTTTCATGGATCAATGCTCGGAGGTTTTGACGAATCGCTTTTTCCAACTTCGCTGAATCCGCAAATTGTTTTTCCAGAATGGCGGTGAGCCGTTTCATTTTTTCCTCGAACGGTTCGCCGTCGTCTTCAATTTCTTCTGCACCAACGTAGCGTCCCGGCGTGAGCACATGGCCGTGACTACTAATTTCTTCGAGGGTGACGCTTTTGCAAAAACCGGGCGCATCTTCGTATTTGCCTGCGCCTTTGTCACCACGCCATGCGTGGTATGTGCCAGCAATTTTTGCAATGTCGTCGTCGGTTAAGTCTCGGTGGATGCGATCCAGCATAGTTCCGAACTTGCGAGCATCAATGAAAAGCACTTTGCCGCGCCGGTCTTTGAAACGGTTGTTCCACTTGTCGCGAGAAAGAAACCACAGGCAAACGGGAATGGGCGTGGAGTAAAAGAGTTGTCCTGGCAGCGACACCATGCAATCCACCAAATCCGCTTCAATGAGAGCTTGGCGGATTTCGCCTTCGCCGGATTGATTCGAGGACATCGAGCCATTGGCTAGAACGAAACCGGCCATGCCGGTGGGCGCAAGGTGGTGGATGAAATGTTGCACCCAGGCAAAGTTGGCGTTGCCCGTCGGCGGCACGCCGAATTTCCAGCGCACGTCCTCGCGCAGCCGGTCGCCACCCCAATCGTCGTCGTTGAATGGGGGATTCGCCAAAATATAATCAGCCTTTAACTCCTTGAAGGCGTCGTTTTGGAACGAGCCTTGTTCGTTCCACTTGATGTGCGCTTCAATGCCACGAATCGCCATGTTCATCATCGCCAGCCGCCAGGTTGTGTAATTGGATTCCTGCCCGTAAATGGAAATGTCGCCGATACGTCCGCCGTGGGATTCCACGAATTTTTCGCTCTGCACGAACATCCCGCCCGAACCGCAGCACGGATCAAACACGCGGCCTTTGTAGGGCGCGAGAATTTCAATCAGCAGCCGGACGACATGGCGAGGCGTGTAAAACTGGCCGCTCTGCTTCCCCTCGGCACTGGCGAACTGGCTCAAAAAATATTCATACACGCGACCGAGAATGTCCTTGGAACGGCTTTCGCGGTCGCCAAGTCCAATCGTGCCGATGAGATCAATGAGTTCGCCGAGCCGGTGCTTGTCGAGCGCGGGGCGGGCGTATTCCTTGGGCAGCACGCCTTTGAGCGTGGGATTGTCTTTTTCCACTGCGACCATCGCGTCGTCGAGGTCTTTGCCGATGGCGGGCTGCTTGGCGCGTCCCTGCAAATGCGACCAGCGGGCGATTTTGTTGACCCAAAAAATGTTGTCGGCGGTGTATTCGTCGCGGTCTTCGGCGTCGGCGGATTTGTCTTTCGCCAACGCGGCGTGCCGTTCCTCGAACGCATCGGAAATGTATTTGAGAAAAATGAGACCGAGAACAACGTGCTTGTATTCGCCCGCGTCCATGTTGCCCTTGAGTTTTTCAGCGGCAGACCAAAGCGTTGCCTCGAAGCCGAGGGCTGAACCGTTTGGCGGAGATTTTTTGCTGGCAACTGGCGGCATTGGGCGATGTTGCCAAAGCGCGGCGCAAGTTACAAGTGAGCGAGTAGTCGGTGCAATCGTATCTTCGCGGAAAGCGAAAGCCGCTGGATTCAACGTCCGCGACCAACGCACGTTCCGCTGTGCGTAACGCGCGCTCGTCGTGGACGGCAAGTTTTGGCGCATTTGCGCTCCACTTCCGTTTGCGGCACGGCGGCGGTCGTTACACTCCGGCTTCGTTCCAGCCGTCTCTCCGCCTGCGTTCCACTTTTCCGCTCGCCGAACCGCAAACCGAAGTGTGAAAACGCGATTGCACTAACCCGGCTAAATACGTCGCTGAAGCATCTTTTTTCATGGCACGCCTTACCCCTAACGTTCGTTAGTCATTTTGAGGTCGAGAATTATCCGAGGATTATCTGAAATCCATTCGATTTTTATCTGAAGTTTTTACGAGAAATTTACGAAGTTTTTTTGACGTATTCCCGAATACTTGAAAATGCTGCTTTTGCTATCTTTAGCTGCGTAATCAGTTTCTGGCGCTGAAAGTATTCCTCGTGCGCAAAATCTAAAGGCAAGTTCCTGAAGCCGGGCGGCGGGTCAATTTGGAGCGCAGCCGGATGAGGCGAGCAATAGATTGACGCGCCGACCGGCGACATAAAATCGAATCTCCGGTTTGCGCGCACGATTTCAATCAAAGGTTTTTTGAATTGGCGATGCGCGGGCCGGGTTTGCGCCGCGACCACGGGCCGGGAATTTGTTTCCGCTGTTCCTGCAAAGTCGGCGGGATGCTTTCCGGCGATGGTTTATCAGGTGAAATTTTGAACGGTGCAATTTTCTTTGCGCCTGCTTTGCGCTGGCGGACGGGTTTTTGGCCGATCACTTTACGGCAGAAGCGATGCACGGTGTCTTTGGAAACAACGACCTTTATCTCCTCCAAAATCAGGCGGATGTCATCATAGGTAGCCTTTTTTGCCAAAAGCACTTTGATTTGGGATTTGAACGGCAGTAACAATGCGAATTTACGCGACAGTTTGGGCTGGTAGCCGCCAGCAAATTTTTTGAAGCGAGCCTGAATGTCCCCGGATGGATTGTTATCAGTCATAAAATGTCGGATTAAAATCAGATAATTATCAGACAGAAGCAAACATCTTTCGGACAAATATCAGCCAGATTTCGGATAATTTTCGGACGCAAAATCGCTAACGAACGTTAGACGTAAGGCGTGCCATGAAAAATGATGGTCAGCGTCGCGCTTGATGCGTATTGTAGTATGGGGAAAATTTAACCATTTCCGCCCTCGATAGAGCAAATTTTAAGCACGATATTATTCGGTGCCCCCATGCTGACGGAGAAGCTGCACAATCGCATCCTGATGCCATTGTTCAGCACGAACAAGAGGCGTGCGTTTCTGATCGTCACGCGCATTTACTTTGGCACCTTTAGCCAAAAGCAAATTAACCACGTCCACACAACCTCCTTGTGCAGCCAAATGCAGAGGGGTGGTTCCGCCCGTAGCTTTGGGATCAATTTTGGCACCTTTATTAAGCAACAGCAGAACAACATCGGTGCGGCAGTGGGCCGCCGCCAAGTGCAAAGGCGTCCGCCCAGCATCATCAGGCAGGTTAAGATCATAGGAGTTGGTGGCCAAATCTTGCGCCACCGCCGCAAAATTGCCAGCGGTGGCGTATTCATGAATCTGACGATAGGTGCTGTGCGTAGGCGGAATGAGAAAACATCCGACGCAAGCGATGGCCAATGCCGCTGTCAGAATGGCGGTTCGAATCAGCGCGTGAAACTTGATTTTCATGTCAGTCTGGGCAGTTTGCTATACAGGCAGGTTGTCCATCGCGGCAATGAGTTCACCGAATTTCGGGTGATTTAAGTCGGCTCCATTTTGTTTTAGATTGGTCACGGCCTTTTGGAAACCCATTTGCAAATTCGTGTTGGGCGTCGGCACGGTTGCACCCGTTGGGACGGGCGGACGGTTGGCAAGATAATCATTCAGCGCGGGGGCCGGTGGCGGATCGGCAATGGGATTGTCAAAATTAAGCACAGCGGAAATGCTTTCGACCGGGCGAGCGTCCACCAACGGTGAATAAGAACCGTTGCCGAATTTTTCACCAATAAACTTAAGCACCGACGTATGATCCAAAAGGGTATGATTTACCGAACCTCGTTGAACAAATGGTGAAATCACATAGGCCGGGGTGCGCACTCCTAATGAAATAAACGACGCGTTGTAAGTGGCGTTCGGCGGAGGTTGGGTGGGGATCAATGGCGGCGAGACATGGTCGAAGAATCCGCCGTGCTCGTCGTAATCAACGATCAAAACCGAGTTCTGCCAGAACGGGCTATTTGCCAGTGCGTTATACACCTGCATGAGAAACTCCTGCCCATTGCTGACGCCGGATGGGGCATGTTCGTCTGTGGAAAATCCTAGGTGCGGGGCATCCTGATAGGTTGGCTCAACGAAAATCACTTGAGGTAATTCATCTGGCGACGAATTCATAAGATCGCCCGCAAGATCACTGAAGCAACGGAAACGGTTGCTTAAAAGAATTTCGTCAACCCATTTAAGCATCATGGTGAAAAAAGGAATGCCTTGATGATAGACACGCCAACTCACGCCATGTGACGTCAACCAATCATAAACCAAATCTTGGGGTGGTAATATATCATGGTTGACGTCAATCACCGAAAAGCCACCCATTGACATCAGGCGGTTGGGCTGCGTGCCCGCTGGTATGGTTGAAAACCAATGGTCGCAAATGGCAAAGTTCTGCGCAAAAAAATGGCTCATCGGAACTTGTTCTGCACCGAAGTAACCCATCACCAGTTTCCGAACTGCGGGATTTGCCGAAACTGTGGATGGGATGGCACTGACAAAGCCATTCATCGGATAAACATTGTTTTGCAACACTCCAAGGTTGCCTGCGGCGTTTGACCGCTCATGAGGCGGATCAAAATCGTCCGGCATGTCATAAGCATCGGGATTGAGGAATGGTTGATAGGATTGGCTTTGGTCTATGTTGGTGAAGCGAGCCAGCCAATCTGGGTTATTGCTCAGACCATTCACATCGCTTCGATTGAACGGTGGCAAGCTCAAGTAACCCAACATGTGGTCAAAGGAGCGATTTTCCATCATGACCACTACAATGGTTTTGATTTTGCTCAAATCCAGCGCCATAAAGAAAATTCTAGGATTTTATTTTCAACGTGTCTTCAGCTTTCTTTCTTATTCGCATCAGCTTATGTGGAAAGATTATCCATGAGCTTGGTAGCCGGGCAAGTATATGTGAAGGACTCACTACTTATGCCTTACTCGCTTTCGAGAAATCGAACTTTTTGCGCCATTGCTGCTGAATGGCTGTCACGAAGATGACCATAAACGCGCATTGCCAGCGCGCCACCGTCCTTATGGCCGAGCCAGCGGGAGACCGTTGGAATATCCACGCCCGATTCAATGCAGCGGGTCGCAAAAAGGTGTCGCAAATCGTGATGCGTGAAACGGGAGATTTCCAATTTCTTGCAAGCTGTGTCAATCGCCCCCTGACATTCGTGAACAAGCATGACAGGATTATGTAAAAAGTTTTGCTCGCCGCGTTCGCCCTGAAGCCGTTGCAGCAATCGAAGCATATCTGGAATCATGGGGACGCGGCGGATTTCCCAATTTTTTGTGCCGGTGGCGGGGTCGCCCAAAACCGTGATTTCACTTTTTTCAAAATCACAGTCCCGTCCGCAAATACGAGCCGCTTCACCTTTCCGGCAGCCGCTGTAAGCAAGAAACTCGACGAGATCGGCGCATCGGCGTGCCCATCCACCTTCGCCATTTCTGATGGTGGTAACCAGTTCAATGAATTGTTTCTGGCTTGGAAGCTGCAACGGTTTCAGTCGGATTTTTTTCCGTTTGATGTGGACAGCCGGATTGTCATATCGAGCACCCGCTTCAACCGCGATGGCTAAAATCAATTTGAATGTTCCCACGGTATTATTAAAAGCCGAAGGACTGGCTGTTCGTCCATATCGAGCAACCCAGGCCAAGCAATCAGCCTTGGAAATGCGCGCAACGTCTGCTTGGGCAAGATCAGGCCATGATTTCAAAAGTGCGGTGATTCGTTCTTCGCGATAAGCTTTGCTGCGCTCTTTGAGGGAATGATCGCCTTTCAGCCGTTCCCGGTAAGTTTGCAACGCATCGGTAAAAGTCATTTTTCCGCGTGCTACTGCCGTTTGTGCGGCAGCGCGTTGTCGTTCTTCTCGGTGAAAATCACTCAAACGCAATTTGGCTACGCTGATTCGGTCGGTTTTAAGCGATTTCCAAATCAGCTTGCCGCGCACGCGAATTCGCGCATAATATGTTCCTGATTGAATGTGGCGAACCAGATTTGCCACGGGCGTTTTTTGCCAGCGTGAGCCTGTATTATTCGATGAATTGGACTTCATACGTATAGTATAGAACATCAGTATAGAAAACGCAAATTGCGAAATGTGAAAACCAGCATTTCAAGCAACAAAATCTGTATAGTGGAAGGGTGGCTGAGTGGTTAAAGGCACCTGACTCGAAAACAGTTAGTGGCAGATTGTTTTCCTCAAAAAGACAATGCAAGCCGGCGTGTATTCAAAAATGCAAAACTTTCAACGGTGGTTTTGACAGCCGCCAAAGCTGGCGTGGTATCACAAAAGACCGCTGCTCTTGAAGTTCGAGTTTATCCTTGGAATAGTTTTAAGGATTCGCCCAGGCATTGTTTGCTGCGCTATCAAGACATCGCGCTATTGGATTCCGAAAATCTTCCGGTTCCGCTTGTCAGCAAAGAACAATGGGAGCTTTGCAAAAAACTGCATCGCTATAAATCCGTGTGTCCATTGGGCAAGGTGAAGGATTTTGAAGTCAATCGTGGCGAGATCAACCAAACGATCTACCGTGATTTCATCAGTGAGAATGACCGGCTTGCTCGCCTTCTTAAAGGTGTGGAAATTGGACGGTTCATCATCCGCAACAAATTGAAGCAAGGTTTTCGAGAGTGGATTGACGAACGGAAATTTCTAGCGGCTCATAATCCCAAACCGATTGTGAACGAACGCCGAATAGCAACCCAACGGATAACTGGCGTTGACGAGCGGTTGCGAATCGTTGCGACGATTGTTGAACCCAAAGTCTATTTTGCAGACTCAACAAATTCAGTCGTAGTGAAGGATGGTGCCTTGCATCGAATTGAGTATTTGTTGGGTTTGTTTAATTCGGTTCTTTTCCAATGGCGCTTCAAACTGACCAGCACCAATAACAACGTCGGGACGAACGAACTTAACGCATTGCCGTTCCGAACTATTGATTTTTCCGACAAGGCCGACAAAGCACGTCACGACCAGATGGTTGCGCTGGTGGAGCAAATGCTGGCGTTGCACCAAAGACTGGCCGCCGCCAAAACGCCGCCGGAGCAAACCGCGCTCGCCCGCCAAATCACCGCCACCGACCAGCAAATTGACCGGCTGGTCTATGATCTCTATGGCCTGACGGAAGAAGAAATTAAACTTGTCCAAGTGGCCGCAGCATAAAGGAGGAGCAGTCCATAAACCGAAACCCATTCACGTCAAGCATCCGTGTCCATCCGTGATTAAATTTTCGCTGCTTTGCGTCTTGGCGTCTTTGCGTTAAATTCGCGTCATGCAGCTTGAGAAACTTGATCCAGAAAAAACGGCGTTGCTGACGCTCGATTGCCAGATGGGGATTTTTGGAATTGTCCCCGGTTCAGATGCCATCATCCCTAATGCGGCCAAGGCGGTGGAGTTTGCCCGGCAGCAGCGGTTTCAAATCATCCATGTGGGGCTGGGTTTTGCCGCAGGTCATCCGGAAATTTCGGAGGTGGAGTCGCCCTTTGCGCGGGTGAAGCAGAACAATCTTTTCGTCAAAGGAACGCCGTCGGCCGGGTTTCACAGCGCCATCGCGCGGTCCGGCGAGCTGGTGGTGCACAAGCAGCGGGTGGGCGCGTTTTCGGAGAACGAGCTGCACTTGATCCTGCGCGCGCGGGGCATCGGGAATCTGGTGTTCTTCGGCATCACGACGAGCGGCATCGTGCTCTCGACGTTGCGGCGCGCGTTCGATCTGGATTACCACTGTGTCGTGCTCAAGGACGCGTGTTTTGACCGCGATGAAGAAGTCCATCGCGTGCTGGTCGAGAAAATTTTCCCGTCGCAGGCGACGGTGGTGACGGTGGAGGAGTTCATCACCGCGAAAGCTGAAAGTTGAAACGCTGAAAGCTGAAATAAAAAACGGAGGGCGGAAGGCGGCGCACACTTTCATCTGCATCGTAATCGGCGACCGGTTTTTCATTTTCAAATGGGATGCTGACAACCCTGTTTTGTCATTCCAAAAAAACTGGCATTGGGTTGAGCCATTATTTAACATCCGGCTGAATCTCCTGTAAAAAAAGAAAACAACGTAACATGACATTTATGAAATCATTCATCCGCGCGCTGGTTTTAAGCATTCTTGCCGGCCTCTGCACAGGGAACCGGGCTGCGGCCCAAGATCAGCCGGCGGGCGATCCCGCCCGTGGGAGAGCTTACTTTCAGGTGGCCTGCGCCATCTGTCACACCACGAGCCTGGGGCCGGGGAACACGGTGATCGTGAAACAAGGACCAAGTCTGGTGGGTGTTTTGGGGCGGCGCGCAGGTTCCGGCCTGGGTTTCAATTATACGAAAGCCTTGGTCGCATCAGGCATTACATGGGATGCAGCCGCCCTGGATCATTTTCTCACGGCTCCGATGATAGCGGTTCCGGGCACCCTCATGCCGATGCCCGTCCCCGATGCCGGGAACCGCAGCGATGTGATCGCCTATCTTTCGACGCTGATCATTCCCGCCGGCGTCATCCCGACGAACAGCGTGGTGCAGATAACGTCTGTTTCGATTGAAGCCGACACCAACGCCTGGCAGCATGCAGTCCCGGGCGTCAAACACCATATCACGCTCGCGAACCTGCCTCCGCCTTTCAAAACCGCTTCGGCTGGAAACAATCCGCAGGTGGTCAGACAGCCCGCCGGCGCCGCCTTGTCCGTTCCGCCGGGATTCACCGTGCGTTTGTTTGCCGACGGTCTTACGAATCCGCGCCTGCTGCGCATGGCGCCCAACGGAGATATTTTTCTCGCGGAAACGGGCGCGCGGCGCATCCGCGTGCTGCGTGCGGCCGATGGAGCGGAATCGCCCTCGGAAAACCAGATTTTCGCAGAAGGCCTCGACCGGCCCTTTGGCATCGTCTTCTATCCGCCCGGCGATAATCCGCAATGGGTTTATGTGGCCAACAACAACTCGGTGGTCCGCTTTCCCTATCGCAACGGCGATCTGAAAGCCAGCGGCGACGCACAGGTGATTGTCCCGCGCCTGTGTGACAGCGGCGGCGGACATAGCACGCGCGACGTGGCGTTCTCCCGCGATGGCAAACGCATGTTCATCTCGGTCGGTTCCGGATCGAACGTCGCCGAAACCATGGGCAAAAAAAATCCGCAGGACATCGCGTCTTGGGAAGCGGAAAACGGACTGGGTGCGGCATGGGGTTCGGAAACCCACCGTGCGGACATTCTCGTCACCGACCCGGAAGGACACGAACCGCTCCGCGCGTTTGCGACGGGCATCCGCAACGGCGTAGGGATGGCGGTGAACCAGGTCGCGGGCGACTTGTGGGTTTCAACCAACGAGCGCGATGCCTTGGGCGACAATCTGGTGCCGGATTACATCACACGCGTGAAAGAAGGCGGATACTACGGCTGGCCTTGGTATTATCTCGGCAACAATGAAGACCCCCGCCATGCCGGAGAACGACCGGATCTCGCCGGCAAGGCCATCGTGCCGGACGTTTTGTTGCAGGCGCACTCGGCATCGCTGGAGATGACTTTTTACACGGCCACAAACGGCGCGGCGGCATTTCCAGCAGAATATCGCGGGGACGTTTTCGCGGCCGAACATGGTTCGTGGAACCGCTCGTTGCGCACCGGCTACAAGGTGATCCGCGTGCGCCTCGACCACGGCGTGCCCACCGGCGAATACGAAGATTTTCTCACGGGGTTTGTGGCGGACAACCGCAGCGTCTGGGGCAGGCCGGTGGGTGTGGCGGTGGCGCACGACGGGGCGTTGCTCGTGACCGAGGATGGCAACGGCACTCTCTGGCGCATCGCCTATGCCGGCCATTGAATCCCATTGCCGTCGGTTTCCGGCGTGCCGGCGCGGAGATTCTATTGTTTTTTTATTTGAACCGAAACGTGCCGCGCCTGCGGGATGATGAATTTCTTCACTTCCACCGTCACGCTCTGCGGCTTGAACTCGGACAAGATTGTGTCCGCAATATCGGCGGCGAGCTTTTCAATCAGCTTCCACTCGCGGCCTTCGCCGAATTTCAAAAGCCGTTGCGTGACGGCAAAATAATCAATCGTGCCGGCAATCGAATCGCTTTTGGCGGCGGCGGAAAAATCGGATTCCAGTTCAATCGTCAGAAGCAGGCGCTGCGGCTGCGCGCGTTCCGCATCCGGCACGCCGACGCGGTAAAACACTTCGAGGTCAACGATGGAGATTTTGCCGGCGTGCATGGGAGATGATAATCAGTTTGAATTTTAACGATTCTTTGAGTCAGACATCACGGATAAACCTTCCGAACTCCGCCAATCAAACAAGAAGGCGACTCGCCTACACGTCCAATAGTATAAACTCCGCCATCTGGATCTACCAGTTCGCCATTCGTCCAGTAAATATGATTCGTTTCCCAGTCTGAAAGATAAGGTCGCAAATCATCCAATGTCGGGGAATCGTTTGTTTTTTTGACCTCGTTACCTTCCCAGATTTGCTTGGCTTCTTTAATCGCTTCAAGGTTCACTCGCCAAACTGCTATCTTATTGGATTTTGGTTTCAGATAGGCAGCAACAAACAAAGCGACATATAAAGCGAGGGCTAATGAGGCCAAAAAAATCAGAATTCTCGAAATGCGATTCATGTGTGAATGATGCCTATCATTTCGCCTTGTAACGTTTCCCCAACGCTTCAATTAAAATCTTCGTCGGCCTGTTCAGCTTCAATTTCTTCGCGTCGGCCAGTTTTAACCAGCGAAATTCGCGGCCTTCGTCGTTCAGTTTCACGAGTGGATTTTTCGCGGTGCAACGGCAGGTGTAATTCAGCAGCACGAAATGCGCGTCGCGGTAAAATTCCTTCGAGTGGATGCAATCCTGCACCAGCGCGAATTTTATGTCCGAAATTTTCAGGCCGGTCTCCTCCAGAATTTCGCGGCGCAGCGCGGCCTCGGACGTTTCGCCCCATTTGATCTTCCCGCCGGGAATGCCCCATTTGTCCGACCACTTGTGCGTGCGGATCATCAGCACTTCATTTTTTGAATTAAAAATCAGCCCGCCGACGGTGGCGAGCGGCGGATGCGATTCCTCGATTTTGTTTTCCAGCAGCTTGAGGTGAAAATCATTTTTCTCCAGCAGGCCGCGCAGTTCCGAAAGATGCTCGACGATCAAATCCGGCTGCGCGGCGCGCAACTGCTCCAGCGTGTTGTAGCCGGTCAGCACGGCGCACGAATGGACGCCGCCGTGCTTGGCCGTGGCGATGTCGTGCTCCATGTCGCCGATGAACAGCGTTTCGTCGGCAAGCAGATGGTTTTCGCGCAGGATTTCATGGATTTTTTCGCGCTTGTCCCAGACATCGGTGTAAGGCCTGTCGAGAAACGCGTCGAAGCCGGTGACGCGGCATTGCGCCTTGAAATAAACGGCGAGGACGGAGCTCAACAGGAAGGTGCGGAACTTTTGCGCGCGGCAGAATTCGAGGAATGCGCGGGCGTGCGGCAGCTCGATGACGGAAGTTTGCGCGTGCTTGAAACTGGCGTGGAACCACGATTCCAGTTTTTCCATCGGCACTTCCGGCGTGTGGCGGTCGTAAAACTTTTTGAACGGCAGGGAGAATTCCGCGCGGAACGTGTCGAGCGACATTTCGGGTTTGCCGGCCTGCGTCAGGACAAAATTCGACGCTTTCAAGACGGCGGGCAAATCGTCAACCAAAGTGCCTGACCAGTCGAAAATGATGTTGCGGATCACGAAATGAATTATGAAGTATGAATGTTGAATGATGAAGTCAAATTATTGACGCGGTGGAAAATGTTTCATAATTCATCATTCATACTTCATCCTTCTCTTCGTGCTCATCGCCTTCAACAAACCGTTCGGCGTGCTGTCGCAATTCACAAGCGACGGTTCGCCGAACCGCACGCTGGCGGAATTTGGTTTTCCGAAAAATGTTTATGCCATTGGCCGGCTGGACGCGGATTCCGAAGGCTTGCTGCTTTTGAGCGATGCGCCAGAGTGGAATGAAAAACTCCTGCATCCGCGCCACGCGCACGAACGCGAGTATTGGGCGCAGGTCGAGAAAATCCCATCGCCGGAAAGTTTGGAGAAATTGGGAAAAGGAATTTTGATTCAAGGCCGGAAAACTTTGCCGTGCCGCGCGTGGATTTTGGAGCCACAACCGGAAATGCCGCCGCGCGTTCCGCCGATCCGCTTCCGCAAGAGCGTTCCCGATTGCTGGATTGGTTTGGAATTGGTTGAAGGCAAAAACCGCCAGGTTCGCAAAATGACTGCGGCGATTGGGCATCCAACCTTGCGGTTGCTGCGCGTGCGGATTGGAAATTTTTGGCTGGGCGATTTGGCGGCGGGACAATGGCGGATTTTATCAGCCATGGATGAAACACAGATTGAACATTGATTATGCAAATGCAGCGCAACAATTCAAGGCTCACCGGTGGCCGAACCAATCTCCGAGCGAACGGAAAAATTCCGGGCCGAAGGTAAATTGATAGGCGACATAAAGCTGAAAGTCCGTCGGGCCGTCAATGGAACGTCCGGCGGAAAAAAGCAGGTGCTGGTGTTCGGTAAAATCAACGACCGTCCCGATGTTGAAAGCGGTGTCGCCGCGCCCGCCGGTTTCCATCGTGGTGCGATGATAGATTTCCGCGCCGAGCAAAATATTTTTCGTGACCTGCCGTTGCACGACCACGCCGCCGAAGCCCCAGTTTTCGTTGCCCGCGCCGGGATTGATGCCGTAACCGCCGCCGCCGTAAATGGTCCAGTCGCCAAAACTTTTTTGCAGCCACATCGGCAGAAATGCCTGCACATGGCCGCTGCCAAGCCCGTCCGATTCGTTGCCGGTGGGAATTTCCAGCAACGGGAAAATTCCGGCTTGCGGCAAATGCTCCGTCTCCTGGATGAAACGGAATTTCACGCCGAGTTCCGTGTCGCCGTAACCGTAGTGTGTGCCGCCTTCCGACGGCACATTGTAAGCCAGCGGCGCGATTAGATGAAGCTGCACGTTGGTAATGACGCCGTAGTTCAACTCGATGTGCGGTGCAGTCCCCGACCAGCCGTCGGCAGTTTCAGTGTGCTGCGAGGCGATGTAAAATTCCCAGTTCTGGTAATCAACCGGCTCCGGGTCATCGGTCAAAAAGGGCGGCCCGGCAAACGTGCTCACCGATGCAATTAAACCCAGTCCCACAGCCAGCGAGATGATCTTGAGGGCGCGATTCATAAATTGTTTTAAAAATTGATTGACTAGATGGTTGCGATTATCTATAATGAAACACGATAACGAAAGTCAAATGCGCGCACAACCCAAATCTTCGCTGAAAAACGAGGACAAGCTGGAACTTTTGACGGGGTTCATTCGCCTCCACGTTCTTCATCACGCGGCCAAAGAACCAGTAGTCGGCTTCTGGATGATGGAGGAATTGCGCCGGCATGGCTATCGGTTGAGCGCGGGCACGTTGTATCCGCTGCTGCATCGCTTGGAACGCCAGGGACATCTTCGCTCCACCTCGAAACGCGAAGGCCGCCGTTCCTGGCGCGAGTATCGCGCAACGCCGGCGGGCCGGCGGGACCTTGAAGGAGCGAAAGAAAAACTTCAGGAATTATTTCACGAACTCATGGAGGAGTGAGCGAAAAATACGATAAGGCACAACCCCACGGAAAATTAAAATCGCCCCAAATCAAACCATTTAAGAAACTCAATATTATGCAAATGTCGTATCGTGAAATTTTAACACTCATTCATGGCATGGGCTTCGGAGGACTGCTTCTGCTCGCATTCTCAGGAGCCTTGATTCAACTTTACCGGATTTTCACCCCTGACGGGTCATCCCCTCTTTCTATTTGGGAACAGAAGCTTTTGCGCATTTACCTGATCGCAATGGCCGTCCTCGCTTGGGGAACGGTTTTATCAGGCGCCTATGTTGTATATCCCTGGTATCGGGCACATCCTCCCGCTGGAATCACAGATCTTGCTGGATACCCCCAACGCAGTCTGCTTGCCAGTCCCACGACGGCAGGTTGGCATAACTTGGGAATGGAGTGGAAGGAACATGTGGCATGGTTCGCGCCGATTGCCCTTACAATGGTCGCCTATGTTTTTATCAAATACGGTTCCGGTCTTTCCAAACATCGGCAGGTCAGGAAGGCCGCTTTTGCTTTCGCTGTGGCAGCATTTATCGCTACGGCCATTGCGGCAACTTTCGGCGCACTGATCAATAAAAATGCGCCACTTCGGGGCGGGGCGGTAATAATAAATATAATGGAGGGAACGAAATGAAACTTAATCAAAGTGGAAATGAGCCTGAATTAGAAGTCCCAAGCGGTGCGGCGGCAGCCGCCATCCTATCGGCTGGCGTCGGCTGTTTTTGCGTCAGTCTTTTTGGCTTGTTGGGTGACGCTTTTCCAACCGTGGCGCATTTGTTTAATTTTTACAACCCAACCGGTTCTCTTTCCGGTGTCACGACGACAGCCATTATTGTTTGGTTAATTTTATGGGCTGTTTTGTCATGGTCATGGAAAGGAAAATCACTCCCAATGGGTAAAATCAATATAATTGCCTTTCTACTGTTAGGTATTGGGCTGTTATTGAGCTTTCCGCCTTTCGGGGATCTTTTGCAAGGCAAGTAGCTGATGCTGGTTACATAGTCAATGTAAGCCTTGGCATTCTTGTGGCGGTTCTCCGTGTCCATCTGTGGTTGATGATTGCCTTCATTGACGCCGCAGGTTCGCGGCGGTAACTTTTCCTTCATGATTGATGTCGCAGAAATCCAGCCGCGCGCGGCGATGGCGAAAAAACAGTTCGAGCCGCTGGCGAAGGAAATTTACACGCTCAAGAAACAACTCAACGCCGTCATCCTCGCGCACAATTACCAGGTGCCGGAAATCCAGGACGTGGCGGATTTCACCGGCGATTCGCTCGGCCTCGCGCAGGAGGCGGCCAAGACGGACGCGGACGTGATTGTTTTCTGCGGCGTGCATTTCATGGCGGAGACGGCGAAGATTTTGAATCCCAATAAAATCGTCGTGCTGCCGGACAAGGACGCGGGCTGTTCGCTGGAAGAAAGTTGTCCGGCGGAAAAATTGGCGGCACTCCAAAAAACAAATCCGAATTTCTGGACGATTGCCTACATCAATTGCAGCGCGGCGGTGAAGGCGTTGTGCGACGTGATTTGCACGAGCGGCAACGCGGAAAAAATCGTTCGCGCCGCGCCAAAGGACAAGGACATTTTGTTCGTGCCGGACGAAAATCTCGGTGAATGGGTAATTGAACAAACGGGAAGGCCGATGACATTGTGGAAAGGGAATTGTTACGCACACGTCGAGTTCCAGCAGGAAAATGTCCTCAAACTGAAACAGCAGTTTCCAGACGCAAAAATCGTCGTCCATCCCGAAAGTGTCCGCGAAGTGCGCCAGTTGGCGGACGCGGTCTGCTCGACGGAGAAGATGATTTTGTTCTGCAAAAATGATCCGGCGAAACAATTCATCATCGTCACGGAGTCGGGCATCATCCACCGGCTGCAAAAGGAATGTCCGGGCAAGGAATTTTTATGCGCGCCGACTTTTGACGTGCTGCGTGCGCCGACGGACAACTGCCGTTGCAGCGAATGCAAATTCATGAAGATGAACACGCTCGAAAAAGTGCGCGACTGCATGAAGAAATTGTCGCCGCAGGTGGAATTGCCGGAAGAAATTCTCAAGCACGCACGGTTGCCGATTGAGCGGATGCTGGCGATTTCGGCAAAGCCGCTGGAAAACGCGGGTTGAAAGGCACTTTTTGTCTTTTGCCCGGAACCGCAAAGCGAAGCCGTTCATTCCTTGGCCTGCCTGGCGTGAAAATCCTAATGTCACAGAAACGTAACGTGAACAATCGAAGAAAACTGATTTAATCTCCGTGAAAATGAACAAGTTGATTCCAACCATTCTCGGTGTCGGCGGCCTCGCGGCGGTCGTCGTGTCAATCATATCAATCTCAAAACGTCATGCGGCGATGATTGGCGGCGCGACGGCGTTGCTGGCCGCGCAGACAAACGCGACGGCGCAGACGCTCATCAACGGCGCGGGTTCGACCTTCGATTACCCGGCCTTCACCAAATGGCGTGAGGCTTACAAGAAAGTGGATCCGGACGTGGAGATCAATTACCAATCCATCGGCTCGGGCGGCGGAATTAAAAATTTGACGAGTAAAACCGTGGATTTCGGCGCGTCCGACGCACCGATGAAGGACGAGGCGCTGGCCGCTGCGCCGGGAAAAATCCTGCACATTCCCATCGTCGTCGGCGGCGAGGCCATCGTCTACAATCTGCCGGGCAGTCCAAAACTTAAACTGGATGCAGACACTTTTTCCGGCATTTATCTCGGCAACATCGCGAAATGGAATGACCCTAAAATCGCCGCGCTCAATCCGGGCGTCAAGCTGCCCGATTTGCAGATTGTCGTCGTGCATCGTTCCGATGGCAGCGGCACAACGTTCATCTTCACCGATTATTTGAGCAGCATCAGCCCCGTTTGGGCGGACACCGTCGGCAAAGGCACTTCTGTGAAATGGCCGGCAGCCGTCGGCGTCGGCGCCAAAGGAAATGAAGGCGTGGCCGGACAGGTCAAACAATTGGCCGGCGCGATTGGTTATGTCGAACTGGCCTACGCAAAGCAAAACCAAATGACCTATGCCGATTTGAAAAATGCGGCGGCCAATTTTGTTTCGCCGGATTTGGACACCGTCAGCGCCGCAATGGCCACGGCAAAAATCCCCGATGATTTCCGCTTCTCGATGGTCAACGCGCCCGGCGCAAATGCGTATCCGATTTCCGGCGCGAGTTGGGTGCTGATCTATCAAAAACAAAAAGGCGCTGACCACGGCGCAAAACTCGTCGCATTTTTGAAATGGGCGGTCACCGATGGTCAAAAAATTACGACCACGCTTGATTATGCCCCGCTGCCCGACAGTGTCGTGCAGCGCGAGTTGAAAATGCTCGACACAATTAAATGATGACATCGCCGCGCCGCCCGATAATTTGTGGGCGTGGGCCGGACGAAGAGCGCAATTCCTCCCGCTCTTCGTCCGTTTGATTTTTAGAACGAAGGAAAATTGTGAACGGAAACGCACAAAAAAACGCCGGAGGTCAATTCGGCGACCGCGCCTTCAAATGGCTGACGCTCACCATGGCGCTCACCATTTTTGCGCTCGTCGCGCTCATCGGCTTTGAATTATTCAAAGGCTCGAAACTTTCGCTCCACAAATTTGGCTGGCATTTTCTCACCAGCAGCGACTGGGATCCTGTCAACGACGTTTATGGCGCGCTGCCGTTCATTTTCGGCACGCTCGTTTCGTCGGCCATTGCGCTCGTCATCGCCGTTCCAATCAGCGTCGCCACCGCCGTTTATCTCACCGAACTCGCGCCACTCCGCATCCGCCAGCCGCTCATCATGTTCATCGAACTGCTCGCCGCCGTGCCGAGCGTCATCCTTGGCTTGTGGGGAATTTTTGTGATGGTGCCGTTCCTGCGCGACCATTTTTTCCCGCTGCTGCAAAAATATCTCGGCTTCCTGCCGATCTTCAAAGGCCCGATTTACGGCGTCAGCATGATGGCCGGCGGAATCATCGTCGCCATCATGATCATCCCCATCATCACGTCCGTCTCGCGCGAAATCCTGCGCTCCGTCCCCGGCCTCCAGCGCGAGGCCGCCTACGCGCTCGGCGCGACGCGGTGGGAAGTCACGCGCATCGCCGTTTTGAGCTATGCCAAAAAGGGTTTGTTCGGCGCAGTCATCCTCGGTCTCGGGCGCGCGCTCGGCGAAACTATGGCCGTCACGATGGTCATCGGCAACACACCGCAGATTGTCAAGTCGCTGTTCGCCCCCGGCTACACGCTCGCCAGCGTCATCGCGAACGAATTCAACGAAGCCACCGGCGATCTGTATCCGAGCGCGCTGTTCGAGATCGGCCTCGTGCTGCTTGGCGTGACCGTGCTGGTCAACATTTTTGCACAATTACTTTTGAAAACTTTCGCCGGCCCGAGCGTGAAACCACAACATTGAAATTTATGATTTACGATTTACGATTTACGATTGAAGGCTGGCTTCGCCCAATTTCGGCGCACTCGTCATCCGTCACTCGTCACTCGTCACTATAATGACCGCACCAAACCACAACTGGCGCAATTTCAAGAACGTGTTCATGCAGACGCTCACGTTCGCGTGCGCAATTCTCGTCGTCACGCCGCTGGTGCTCGTGTTTTATCATTTGATCAAGGAAGGTTTCAGCTCGATCAATCTGGCGTTCTTCACGCAACTGCCAAAACCCGTCGGCGAAAGCGGCGGCGGAATGGGAAATGCCATTGTGGGGACATTTATTTTGCTCGGACAGGCTGCGCTTATCGGTGTTCCGGTCGGCGTGCTCGGCGGCGTTTTCCTTTCCGAATACGGCGGCACAAAATTGAACTGGTGGATTCGCTTCGCTGCCGACATTTTGAACGGCGTGCCGTCCATCACCTGGGGCATCGTAGTTTGGGGGCTGCTCGTCACGACGCATTTGCCCGGCTATTCGGCGCTGGCCGGCGGCGTTGTGCTGGGTCTGATGATGATTCCACTCGTGATGCGCACGACCGAGGAAGTTTTGCAGCTCGTGCCCGGCGGCTATCGCGAAGCCGCGCTCGCACTCGGAATTTCAAAATGGAAAACCATCGTGCAAATCGTCGTCCGAACCGCGTTGAAAGGGATTGTCACAGGCGTTTTGCTCGCGCTCGCGCGCGTGGCGGGCGAGACCGCGCCGCTGATGTTCACCGCGTTTGGAAATCTGGGTTGGGCGCACAGCCTGACGGAACCCATCGCCGCGATGCCGCTCCAGATTTTTGCCTACGCGATTTCACCCTACGATGACTGGCACCGGCAGGCGTGGGCGGGCGCGCTGGTGCTGCTCCTGCTCGTGCTGTTCATCAATGTCGGCGTGCGTTTCCTGACGCGCGACCGCTTCCAGCTCAAAGGCTGATTTCATGGCCATCACCCCCAAAAAT
>Ga0209483_1000102_pt1 | contig 83023 bp, 84 predicted proteins | sample NGEPerA_FD_184508 | JGI IMG/M metagenome (GOLD analysis project Ga0209483, IMG submission 184508) | Arctic peat soil microbial communities from the Barrow Environmental Observatory site, Barrow, Alaska, USA - NGEE PermafrostL2-A... | ecosystem: Environmental > Terrestrial > Soil > Wetlands >... | reverse complement strand
CGCCTGCTCGACGGCGTCGCGCTCGACGCCGGCATTACCATCGACTTCAACCTCGCCCCACCGACACGCACCGCCGTGAAGCATTTCGCCGCACTGGTGAAAGACCGAAAGCTGGCGCCGGCGTCGGTGGATCTGCGGGCCAGTCTCAATCCGATCGGCGGGTTCGCCGCGTCCGGCGCCAGCCCGAGACCGTGGAGCGAGCTGTCGAAGATATTTGCGGGCGGCGTACGTGATCTGGCCGAACAAGGTTTTCGCGGACCATTCGCGGTCGCGGACGGGCGCATCATCCACAATGCCGGCGGTTCGGAAGCACAAGAGCTCGCTTTTGCAATCGCCGCCGCGGTGGACTGCCTGCGGGCGCTCGACGTGGCCGGCGTCCCTCTCGAGGCCGCGCGCGGCATGATCTATTTCCGGCTGGCCGCCGATGCCGACGAATTTCTCACCATCGCCAAATTCCGCAGCGTTCGAAAACTATGGGCACGGGTCGAACAGGCCTGCGGCCTCACACCCAAACCAACCATCGTCGCGGCCGAAACCGCGTGGCGCATGATGACCAAACGCGACGTCGCCGTGAACATGTTGCGCATGACGGTCGCCGTCGCCGCGGCGGGGCTGGGGGGGGCCGACAATATCGCGGCGCTGCCGCACACCGCGGCTATCGGCCTGCCCGACGCCTTCGCGCGTCGGGTCGCACGCAATACGCAGCTTATTCTGCTGGAGGAATCCAATCTGTTCCGGGTTGCCGATCCGGCGGCCGGCTCCGGCGCCATCGAGGATCTGACAGCCAAGCTGTGCGCCGCCGCCTGGGTGCAATTCCAGGAGATCGACGCGGCGGGCGGCGCCTGGGCCGCGCTCGAACGCGGTCTCATTCAGAAAAACGTCGCAGCTGTGCGCGCGGAGCGGCAGAAGGCCGCGGCGCGCCGCAAGGATGCGATGACCGGCACCAGCGATTATCCTAATCTCGATGAAAGGCCCGCTACCGCGCTCGACGTTCCGCCGGTCTCTGCGCCGAAAGAAGCCGCGGCCGTCGAAACGATCGATCGGCTGCCGAGCATACGACTCTCCGAGCCGTTCGAGGCCCTGCGCGATACTTCCGACCGGATGCTCAAGAAGACCGGCGCGCGGCCGAAAGTGTTCCTGGCCAATCTCGGCAAGATCGCCGACTTCACCGCGCGCGCGATGTTCGCCAAGAATTTCTACGAGGCCGGCGGCATCGAGGCGCCGGGCAATGACGGCTTCGAGGATGAGGCCGCGATGATCGCGGCGTTCAAGGCCTCGGGCGCCAAGCTCGCCTGCCTGTGTTCGTCCGACAAGGTCTATGAGACGCAAGCCGCCTCCGTCGCCAAGGCGCTCGCAGCCGCCGGCGCGACCGTTGCTTTCGCCGGCCGCGCCGGCGAGCGCGAGGCGGAGCTGCGCCAGGCCGGCGTGAAAGCCTTCGTATTCATGGGCTGCGACGTGGTTTCGACCTTGCAAGCGGCGCATGATATTCTGGGCGTCAAATGAGTCAGGTCCCCAACTTCGCCAACGTCACCTTCGCCGAGACGCCGGTTGCGCCGGTCAAGGACGCGGCCGCGCCGTGGATGACGCCTGAGGCCATTCCGGTGAAGCCCGTCTATGGCGAAGCCGATCTCGCCGGGCTGGATTTCCTCGACACCTATCCCGGCAAAGTGCCGTTCCTGCGCGGCCCCTACCCCGCGATGTATGCGGCGCAGCCCTGGACCATCCGGCAATATGCCGGCTTCTCGACCGCGGAAGATTCCAACGCGTTCTACCGGCGCAATCTTGCCGCCGGTCAGAAGGGCCTGTCGATCGCCTTCGATCTCGCCACCCATCGCGGCTATGACAGCGACCATCCGCGCGTCTCGGGCGACGTCGGCATGGCGGGTGTCGCCATCGATTCCATTTACGACATGCGCACGCTGTTCTCCGGCATCCCGCTCGACCAGATGAGCGTGTCGATGACCATGAACGGCGCGGTGCTGCCGGTCCTGGCGCTCTACATCGTCGCGGCCGAGGAACAGGGCGTGCCGCATGCCAAATTGTCGGGCACGATCCAGAACGACATCCTCAAAGAATTCATGGTGCGCAACACCTATATCTATCCGCCCGCACCCAGCTTGCGCATCATCTCCGACATTTTCGCCTACACCTCGGCCGAGATGCCGAAATTCAATTCGATTTCCGTGTCCGGCTACCACATGCAGGAGGCCGGCGCGACGCAGGATCTCGAGCTTGCCTATACGCTGGCCGACGGCGTCGAATATGTGCGCGCTGGATTGAAGGCGGGGCTCAGCGTCGATCAGTTTGCGCCGCGCGTGTCGTTCTTCTGGGCGATCGGCATGAATTATTTCATGGAGATCGCCAAACTGCGGGCCGCCCGCATGGTCTGGGCCAAGCTGATGAAGCCGTTCAAGCCGGAGGATGCGCGCTCGCTATCGCTGCGCACGCATTGCCAGACCTCGGGCTGGTCGCTGGCCGCGCAAGACGTGTTCAACAATGTGTCGCGCACCATGATCGAGGCGATGGCGGCGACCCAAGGTCAGACCCAGTCGCTGCATACCAACGCACTCGACGAGGCGCTCGCGCTGCCGACGGATTTCTCCGCCCGCATCGCGCGCAATACGCAAATCGTTTTGCAGCAGGAGGCCGGCGCCACCCGCATCGTCGATCCGTGGGGCGGCTCTTATTATGTCGAGCGGCTCACCTACGAGCTGGCGCACAAGGCTTGGGGCCATATCGAAGAGGTCGAGGCGCTCGGCGGCATGGCCAAGGCGATCGAAGCCGGCATCCCGAAACTTCGCATCGAGGAAGCCGCCGCCAAGACGCAGGCGCGCATCGATTCCGGTCATCAATCGGTCATCGGCGTCAACAAATACCCGCCGACCATTGATGCGTCGATCGACGTGCTCAAGGTCGACAATTCCGCAGTCATGCACTTGCAACTCGACAAGCTCAAGCGGCTCAAAGCCGAGCGCGATCCCGTGGCCTTGCAGGAAGCGCTCGACGCCCTGACGCGCGCCGCCACCGGCAACGGCAATCTGCTGGCGTTGGCGGTCGATGCCGCCCGCACCAAGGCGACCGTCGGGGAGATTTCCTCGGCCCTGGAGAAAGTGTACGGACGTCACGTGGCCTCGATCAAAGCCATCACTGGGGTCTACAAGCGGGAGGTCGGCATGACCGGCGCGGTCGAAAAAGTGCGCGTTGCGGTCGAGGCGTTCGAGGCCGCCGAAGGCCGCAGGCCGCGTTTGCTGGTCGCCAAGATCGGCCAAGACGGCCACGACCGTGGTCAGAAAGTGATCGCGTCGGCCTTCGCGGATCTGGGTTTCGACGTCGATATCGGGCCGCTGTTTGCGACGCCGGGCGAAGCCGCGCGCCAGGCGGTCGAAAACGACGTGCATATTCTCGGCGTATCCTCGCTCGCGGCCGCCCATCTCACGCTGGTGCCGGAGCTCAAGAAGGAATTGGCCGCGCAAGGCCGCGACGACATCATGATCGTGGTCGGCGGCGTGGTGCCGCCGCAGGATTACGATACGCTGAAGAAGGCGGGCGCCGAGGCGATCTTCCCGCCCGGCACGGTGATTGCGGAAGCAGCCGAGAAACTGCTCAAGACGCTGAGCAAGCGCCTCGGCCACGGCAAAGAGGCCGCGGAGTGAAGTCATTCATCATGCGCGCGGTCCTGGCCGGGCTTTGCGCGTTGTCGCTGTCCGCCTGCATCGACTCCGCCGCTCCGATTCTGACGGACGCGCAGCCGGTCCTGGGGCCGCGGCTGAACTTGCAACTCTATACTTTGAGCAAAGACTTTGCCGACGAGCCCGAGAAAGTGAGCTACGCCTGGAACGGCAAGCTCTACGCCCATGCCGGTGGCGGCATGAAGGATATCGGCGCGATTACTCTGCATCCGTTCGAGGCCGGCGATTTCATCATCCAGGCCGTGCCAGTGCGGGCCAATCGAACAATCGAATATGCGCTGCTGCACCAGATCGCGAGCGGCGCCTACCTGGTGATCGCGATCGACGAGGCGGATGCCGATGAGGCGACCCGCGCTGCCAATTGCGCGCAGCCTGGCGGCGTTGCCTGCCGCGTCACGACGCGCGAGCAACTGTTCGCCTTGGCGCGCGCCACCGCGGCGCACCACAAGGACCAAGGCGGACTGGTGCTCCGGCTGCCGGATGCGCCGGCCAAGCGCCGTCCATAAATGCCGCCGCGCGCTCCCAAGCCTTCCGAGCTCGCCAGCGGCATCCGCGCTGGCGACCGCGCCACGCTGGCGCGCGCCATCACGCTGATCGAGAGCAAACGCGCCGATCACCGCAAGGCCGCGCATCATCTGGTGCAGGAATTGCTGCCGCACACGGGCAAGGCGGTGCGGCTCGGCATCACCGGCGCGCCCGGCGTCGGGAAATCCACCACCATCGACGCGCTTGGCACGTCGTTAACGGCGCAAGGACACAAGGTCGCGGTGCTGGCGGTCGATCCGTCCTCGACCCGCACCGGCGGCTCGATCCTCGGCGACAAGACGCGAATGGCGCAGCTCGCCAGCAATGCTAATGCCTTCGTGCGGCCCTCGCCCACGTCCGGCACGCTTGGCGGCGTTACGGCCAAGACGCGCGAGACCATGCTGTTGTGCGAGGCTGCGAGCTTCGACGTGGTGATGGTGGAGACCGTCGGCATCGGCCAGTCGGAGACCGCGATCGCCGACATGACCGATTTCTTTCTGGTACTCATGCTGCCGGGCGCCGGCGACGAATTACAGGGCCTCAAGAAAGGCATCGTCGAACTCGCCGACATGGTCGCGGTCAATAAAGCCGACGGCGACAATGTCGCGCGCGCCAAGATCGCGGCGGCGGAATATCGCGCCGCGCTCAATATTCTCGTGCCGCACTCGGCGACCTGGTCGCCGCCGGTGGTCACGTTTTCGGCGCTCACCGGCGATGGCATTAGCGAGCTGTGGAGCCAGGTGCTGGCGCACAAAAACATGATGACGGCGTCGGGCGAACTGGCCGCGCGCCGGCGCGACCAGCAGGTGAAGTGGATGTGGAGCATGCTGGAGGAGCGTCTGACCGCGCGGCTGCGTGGCGATCCGGCGGTGCGCGGCAAGCTCAAGACCGCCGAAGCCGCAGTCGCCGCCGGCAAACTGGCGCCGACGCTGGCGGTGGAAGAGATCGCGGCTTTGCTGGGCGTGTGATGGCCGCCACCATTCTTGTCACCGGCTTCGGGCCGTTTCCGGGCGCGCCGCATAATCCGACCGAAGCGCTGGTCAAGAGGCTCGGCCGCGAGCCGGCGCCGCGCGGGACGCGCGTGGCCACGCATGTGTTCCGCACAAGTTACGCCGCGGTCGACCGAGAGTTTCCTGCTTTGCTACGCCGTCACCGGCCGGACGCGCTGCTGATGTTCGGGCTCGCCACCAAGGCCCCACGCCTGCGCGTCGAGATGTGCGCCCGAAATATTCTGGCGCCGCTCGCCGATGCCGACGGCATCGTGCCCGACATGCGGCCAATCGCGCCCGGACGCCAAGCCGCGCTTCGGCTGGCGACACCGGCGCGCCAATTACTTGCAGCCGCGAGCGCTGCCCATGTCAAAGCGGCGCTTTCCAGCGATGCCGGCGGCTATCTCTGCAACTATTTGTGCTGGCGCGCGGCGATGGCCGCGCGGCTGCCGCATGGTCCGCATCTCGCGGCGTTCATCCACGTGCCCGCCGGGCAAAACCCGGCGGATCTGGCGCGCGCCGGCCGCCGCTGTCTCGCCACCGTTGCCCGCCTTGTTTAGGCCGGAAAGCCTTCCTAGCTAGAATCCAATGTCATCACGCCGCCCGTCCCGCCGAAAGCTCATCATGCTCGCGATCTTTGCCCTGTTTCTGGCGCCGCTTGCCGCCCGCGCCGCGCTTTACGCCTTCGGCAACGATCCGCGCTCGTGGCGCGACGCCGACTGGTCGAGCAGCGGCGTGCTGCCGCCGGCCGCCGACTTCCAGCCGGCGCGCGTGGTGATCTTCACCGGCACCACCGGCGCGTGGAAGGGCATCTTCTCGGTCCATAGCTGGGTCGTTTTCAAACCTGCGGGCGCTAAGCAGTGGACGCGCTACGACGTAGTCGGCTGGGGCAATCCGGTGCGTACCAATGGCTGGCCGGCCGACGGCCGCTGGTATGGCAACATGCCGGTAGCGATCGCCGACGTGTCGGGCGCGCAAGCCGAGAAGCTCATTCCGCGCATCGAGGCCGCGGTCGAGACCTACAAATTCAGCCACGCCGGCGATTACCGCATCTGGCCGGGGCCCAACAGCAACAGCTTCACCGCCGCGATCCTGCGCGCGATGCCGGAACTGGGCGTCGCACTGCCACCAAATGCGGTCGGCCGCGATTTCCGCGATGGCTTCTACGCCGGACGCAACGACAGCGGCACCGGCGTGGAACTCAACCTCGGCGGATACGCCGCGGTGAAGCTCGGCTGGGTCGAGGGCCTCGAGGTCGATCTGCTCGGGCTGGTCGCCGGGCTCGATTTGCGTCACCCCGGCGTCAAGCTGCCGGGATTTGGCCGCATCGGCGTCGAATCACCGGTCGCCACCGCGCTGGCGCGCTGATTTCTTCTCACGGCAAATTGTCCTGTGGGAATTGAAGCGGGGTGACGCGAGCGCTTGGCCCGTGGCAAGTTGACGGCGCAAGAGGAATGCCATGCGTGACATGCTGCCGCTGCTCGACAAGGTGCCCTTCCCCGCTATCAGACGTGGCAGGCTCGAAACACTCCAGGTCAATGTCGGCTATCGCTGCAACCAGTCCTGCTTCCATTGTCACGTCAATGCCGGACCGAACCGCACCGAGGAGATGACAGCAGAGGTTGCCGACACAGTGCTTGAGTTTGTCGCGCGCCGGCGGATCGCGACGCTCGACATCACTGGCGGCGCGCCCGAGCTCAACGCGAATTTCCGTCGCCTTGTGACGGGCGCACGCAAAGCCGGCGCCAAGGTAATGGACCGCTGCAATCTCACCATCCTGGAGCACCCGGGCCAGGAGGACCTCGGCGAATTCCTTGCTGCCAACCAAATCGAAATGATGGCTTCGATGCCGTGTTATCTGGAAGCCAATGTCGAGGCACAACGCGGCAAGGGCGTGTTCGACGGCTCGATCCGCGGCTTGCAGAAGCTCAACGCGCTCGGTTTCGGCCGCGATCCGGCGCTCACGCTCAATCTCGTCTATAATCCGCAAGGCCCGTCGCTACCACCGCCGCAGGCCTCGCTCGAAGCCGACTACAAGCGGGTGTTGGGCGAGACCTACGGCATCGTGTTCAACAAATTATTCGTGCTGGCCAATATGCCGATCCAGCGCTTCGGCTCGATGCTGGTGACCAAAGGCGAATTCGACGGCTATATCGATCTGCTGCGCGAGGCGCATCTCGACGCCAATCTCGACGGCGTCATGTGTCGCAATCTGATCTCGGTCGACTGGCGCGGCTATGTCTACGACTGTGACTTCAACCAGATGCTCGATCTGCCGCTGGCGCATGGCGCCCGCCCGCGCGTGCACCTGTCCGATCTGCTCGACGCCGACATGGCGGATAATCCGATCCGCACCGCCGGCCACTGCTATGGCTGCACCGCCGGGCAAGGCTCGAGCTGCGGCGGCGCGCTGAAAGAGGCAGCTGAGTGAACGCGGTCGAGCTCAGAGAAGTCTTGCAGGCCGGCCGCGTCTGTCCGGCCGACTATGTCTATTCTCCCAAAGTGTTCGCGCGACTACCGGATTTCGAGGCCGAGACGCTCTATGTCGTCGGCGGGCTGTACGGCAATCTGGCGGCGCTCGATGCGGTCGAGCAGCTGGCCGCGCAGGAAATGGCGCCGGTCATTATTGTGTTCAACGGCGATTCTCATTGGTTCGACGCCGAGCCGGACTGGTTCGCGCACATCGAGCGCGGCGTCGCGCGCCATCGCGCGCTGCGCGGCAATATCGAGACCGAGATCGCGCGCCTGACGGATATCGGTGCGGGCTGCGGCTGTGATTATCCGCCAAACGTGAGCGAGGATGTCGTCTGGCGATCCAATTTTATTTCACTACAGTTACGCGCCAATGCCACGGCAGTCGCGCGCGCACGGCTGCGTGACTTGCCGATGCATCTGGTGGCTGAGGTCGCCGGCTTGCGCGTCGGCATCGTGCATGGCGACGCCACGGCGCTGGCCGGCTGGAATTTCGGACAGGATGAACTGGACAATCCCCGCCGCAAAGAGTGGCTCAGCGATGTCTGCGCGGCGTCCCATATCGATGCTTTCGCCAGCACGCATACTTGTCTCGCGGCGCTGCGCGATTTCGTTTTTCCCACCGGGCGGCTGACGGTGGTCAACAATGGCGCCGCCGGGATGCCAAATTTCGCCGGCTCGCGCTACGGTCTGATCTCGCGCATCGCCAGCACGCGCTCGCCCCACAAGCCGCTGTACGGCCTGCTGCGCGACGGCGTCCATATCGATGCGATCCCGCTCAAATATGACCACGCGGCCTTTCTCCACCGCTTTCTGGCGCGCTGGCCGGAGGGTTCGCCCGCGCATGATTCCTATTACCGACGCATTGCCGACGGGCCCGACTATGCGGTCGCGCAGGCGGCGGGACAATGAAACTCTCTATCATCATTCCGGTGCTCGACGAGGCCGCCGGGATCGAGGCGGCGCTGGCGGCGCTGGCGCCGTTTCGCGCGCGCGGCGTCGAGGTGATCGTCGCCGATGGCGGCAGCAGCGACGGCACGACCGAGCGGGCACGGGCGTTCGCCGACCAAGTGATTGCGGCCCCACGTGGGCGCAGCGTCCAGATGAATGCGGGGGCCGCTGCGGCGACCGGCGACGTGCTGTTGTTTCTGCACGCCGACACGCGGCTGCCCGCGAATGCCGATCGCCTGGTGGTCGACGGCCTCGCGCATTCGGGCCGCAGCTGGGGCCGTTTCGACGTACGCTTTGATGGCGGGGCGTTGCTGGAACTTGTCGCGCCCATGATGAATTGGCGCTCGCGGCTGACCGGGATCGCGACCGGCGACCAGGCGCTGTTCGTCACGCGCGCCGCGTTCGAACATGCCGGCGGCTTTCCGGCGATCGCGCTGATGGAGGACGTCGCGCTGTCGACAAAGCTCAAGCGCATCGGCAAGCCACTCGCTTTGCATGCGCGCGTCACCACCTCAGGCCGCCGCTGGCGCAAGCACGGCACACTCCGCACCATTTTGTTGATGTGGCGGTTGCGGCTGGAGTTCTTCTTCGGGGCCGATCCCGAAAAGCTGGCGAAGATCTACGGCTAAGCCGGCTATTGCAGCAGGATCAGCACCAGCCCGCACACGATCAGGAGTGCCGCGCCGATGCGCGTCGCGCGCAGCGGCTCCTTGAGCACCACCACCGCGATTCCGGCACCGAACAGCACGCTGGTTTCGCGTAAAGTGGCGACGATGGCGATCGGCGCCAGCGTCATCGCCCATAGCACGGTACCGTAGGAAATCACCTGCAAGATACCGCCGGCAAAACCGCGGCGCCAATAGTTCTGCATGGCCGGGATGACGTCGCGGCCATCGCGGTAGAGCGCGTAGGGCAGCATCATCAGCGCGATGCCGACAAACAGCGACAACGAATAGGCATTGGGGTCGCCGGCGAGCCGCGCGCCGATGCCGTCCACCACGGAATATGTGCAAATCGTCAGCGCGGTTAAAAGCGCGAAGCCGACGGCACGGCGATCGATCTTGATCAGATCACGGCCGCCACGGGCTGAGAGCAGAATCACGCCGGCAACCAGCGCTACGATGCCGGTCCAGCCGACGACGCTCAATTTTTCGCCGACAAAAATCGTAGTCACGGTCGCCGTCATCAACGGCGCCGCGCCGCGCGCGATCGGATAGACCTGGCCGAGATCGCCGGTACGGTAGGCCTCGATCAATGACGCGAAATAAAACAGGTGGATGACGACCGACCCGGCCAGCCACGGCCAGACGGCCCAGTCAGGCAAGCCGACCAGCGGCAGCAAGGCGAGCGCCACGATACCGGAGCCGATCGAGATCAGCGTCGTGGTCGACAGCGGGTCGAGCCCGACCTTGATCAACGCGTTCCAGCCGGCATGACACAGCGCGGCGAACAGGACGGCGAGGAAAACCAGATTTTCCAACGATCACGCTTTCGCGGCAGCTGACGCCCACAGCTTGGGCCCGGCGCGGGCATATTGTACGGGCCGCGCCACCTCGGCCCCCAAGGCCTTGGCCGCATGCCAGCCCCAATGCGGATCGTCCAGGAAACAGCGAGCCATCGACACCATGTCGGCCTCGTCTTTGGCGACGATCTGCTCGGCGTGCTCGGGCTTGACGATCAGGCCGACGGTGCGGGTCGCAATGCCGGCTTCTTTGCGCACGCGCGCCGCGATCGGCACGTTGTAGCCGGGCTCGGTCGGATTGTGGATGCCGGCGGCGACCCCGCCCGACGAAATGCAGATGAAGTCGATGCCCTCGGCCTTGAGCGCCTTGGAAATCGCCACCGCGTCGTCTGGGGTGAGCCCGCCTTCGCGCCAGTCGCTGCCGGTGATGCGCGCGCCAAGCGGCACGCCTTTCGGCACCACCGCGCGCACCGCGCGCGCGATCGAGAGCGGAAAACGTAGGCGGTTCTCGAGGGAGCCGCCATACTGATCGCTGCGCTTGTTGGAAATCGGCGACATGAAGCCGTGCGCCAGATAACCATGTGCCATGTGCAGCTCGATTTCGTCGAAGCCGATGCGCAGGGAGCGCTGCACGGCGGTTACGAAAGCCTGACGCACGCGTTCCATGTCGGCTTCGGTGACTTCGCGCGGCGTGTGCCAGTTCTCACCAAACGGAATGGGAGACGCGGCTATGGTCGGCCACGGATCGGCGTCCGGCGTGAGCGGGCCCGCGCCGTCCCATGGTTTTTGCGCCGATGCCTTGCGCCCCGCGTGCGCGATCTGGATGCCGAACTTGGCAGTGCCGGCGCGGCGCGCCGACGCGATCACGCGCGCCAGCGCCGCTTCGTTGTCGTCCGAATAGAGCCCGAGGCAGCCATGGGTGATGCGGCCGTGGCGCTCGACATGGGTCGCCTCGACGATCACCAGCGCGGCGCCGGAATTCGCCAGCATGCCGAGGTGCATCAGATGCCAGTCGTTGGCACAGCCGTCGTCGGCCGAGTACTGGCACATCGGCGAGACCACGATGCGATTGGCAAGCTCAAGGCCGGCCAATTTATAAGGCGAAAAAAGCGCGCTGCTCATGGGGTGGGGTACTCTGGATTGCTGGATCGGCGTCGGGCCGGCAATGATGGCATCGGCATCGCCCGCGTCAAACGGCTTTTAGGCGGCCGGACGCAGATCGTTCTTGTCGGATGCAACCGGCGCCAGACCGGCGAGCTTGCGCCAAACCGTCACGGCCTGCATGACGTCGATAATACGCTGGGCAAAACCCTCCGGCGTGTAATAGCGCCGCCAGCGGCCGCTTTGGTAAAGCCCGGCATAATAGACAAGCCTGCGCTCCGCGAGGTCACACCATTGGCGCGACATCTCATCGAAGCGTGGTCCGGGCTTGGCCGGCATGAGGGGTCCGTGGCGGTCAGATGCACAATGACGCCAACGCACAAATTATAAGTACTCCTGCCCTGTAAGCTGATTCGCGGGCCTTTTAAATGGACCGGGAGCGCTGTCAGCCCTTGAATTTCTTGGCCAGCGCGTCGGCGTTTTTCGCCAGCAAGCCGACGTCTGCCCCCACCGCCACGAACAGATAGCCCCAATCGATATAGCGGCGGGCCTCCTCCTCGTTTCCGGTCAGGATGCCGGCGGGTTTGCCCACCGCTTTGAGCCGCTTGACCGCGTCCTGCATCGCCTGCTGCGCCTCGGCATGTTGCGGATTGCCGAGATGGCCGAGCGAAGCCGCCAGATCCGACGGCCCGATGAACACGCCGTCGACGCCGTCGACCTTGGCGATGGCCTCGATCTGGTCGAGCGCACTGCGGGTCTCGACCTGCACCAGCACGCAGATTTCGGCGTTGGCCTTGCCGAGATAGCCGGGTGTGCGGCCATAGCGGCTAGCACGCGCCGCCACCGACACGCCGCGAATGCCCTGCGGCGGATAACGCGTCGAGGCCACCGCGCGCTTGGCCTCCTCGACGTTCTGCACATATGGGAACAGCAGCGTCTGCGCGCCGATGTCGAGGCAGCGCTTGGCCAGTACCGCATCGTTCCAGGCCGGGCGGATGATCGGCGTGGTCGGACTACCCTGCATGGCCTGGAGCTGGCCGACCAGATCGGGGATTTCATTAGGCGAATGCTCGGTGTCGAGCAGGATCCAGTCGAAACCGCTATCGGAAATGATTTCCGCGGCGATGTTGCTGCACAGGCTGGCCCACAGGCCGATCTGCAATTTGCCAGCGGCGATCGCGTGCTTGAAAGCGTTGCGTGGCATGTCGGGCATGGCAACTTTCCTTAAATAAACTGAATGGCGACGCCGCCGAGCGGCCCGTAATCGGCGTGAATGGTATCGCCTTTGGCCGCGAACACCACGCGGGTGAACGAGCCGGCGAGCACGATATGGCCGGGCTCGAGCGCGTGGCCGTGTGGGCCGATCTTGTTGGCCAGCCAGGCGACGCCGAGCGCCGGATGTCCGAGCACGCCGGCGGCGAGCCCCGTCTCCTCGATTTCGGAATTCTTGTACATGATGCCGCCGACCCAGCGCAGGTCGACATCCATCGGGCCGACCGGTCGTCCGCCCATGGCGATGCCGGCGGCAGCGCCATTGTCGGCAACGGTGTCGACGATCTTGCGCGGGTCTTGCAGGCGCGCATCGACGATTTCCATCGCCGGCACCACGTATTCGGTGGCGCGCAGCACGTCGGTGAGGCCCACGCCCGGACCTTGCAGGCGCTTGCCCATGATGAAGGCGAGCTCGACCTCGACGCGCGGCTTGCAATAGTCGGCGTGCTTGACCTTGGCGCCGTCGGCGATGATCTGGTCGTCGAGGATATAGCCGTAGTCCGGCTCGTCGATCATCGAGGAGCGCTGCATCGCCTTGGAGGTGAGGCCGACTTTATGGCCGATCAGCTTAGCGCCGGCCTTGATCTTGCGCTGCGCGACCTCGGTGGAGATCGCGTAGCTGTCCTCGATGGTGATGCCCGGAAACGTGATGTGAAGCTGGGTCGCCTGTTTGCGCTCGTTTTGCGCAGCCACCAGAATATCGGCGGCCTTTTTGCGGTCGGCGTCGGAGAGCATCGTTTTAATCCCAGCTGGGCAGTGAAAGCGAGCGTGCTGCGGCTAGTGCTTGAGCTTCGGATCGACCTTGAACGTCGCCTGCGTCTTCTTGGTGATCTCGTCGAGCGTCACGTCGGGCGCAAGCTCGATCAGCGTCATGCCGCCCTTCTTGCGGTCGATGGTGAACACGCCGAGATCAGTGATCACCATGTCGACAACGCCGGCGCCGGTCAGCGGCAGGTCGCATTTGTGCAACAGCTTGGGCGCATCCTTGGCGGTGTGCTCCATGATCACCACCACCTTCTTGACGCCGGCGACCAGATCCATGGCGCCGCCCATGCCTTTGACCACCTTGCCGGGGATCATCCAGTTGGCGAGGTCGCCGTTCTCGGCCACCTGCATGGCGCCGAGCAGCGCGAGGTCGATATGGCCGCCGCGGATCATGGCGAATGAATCGGCCGATGAGAAAAAGCTGGTGGTTGGTAATTCAGTGACGGTCTGCTTGCCGGCATTGATCAGGTCGGCGTCTTCCTCGCCCTCATAAGGGAACGGGCCGAAGCCGAGCATGCCGTTCTCGCTTTGCAGCTGAACGCTCATGCCTTTAGGGATGTAGTTCGACACCAGCGTCGGGATGCCGATGCCGAGATTGACGTAAAAGCCGTCGTGCAGCTCCTTGGCGGCGCGTTCGGCCATTTGATCGCGGGTCCATGCCATGACGATCTCCTTTACGCGCGCTTGCGCACGGTGCGCTGCTCGATGTGTTTCACCGCATTCGGCACATGGACAATGCGTTTGATGTAAACGCCCGGCGTGATGATGGCATCGGGCTCGAGTTCGCCTGGTTGCACCAGGTTCTCGACCTCGGCGACGGTCATCTTGCCGGAGGCCGCCACCATCGGATTGAAATTGCGCGCGGTCTTCCGGTACACGAGATTGCCCTCGGTATCGCCCTTCCAGGCATGCACCAGCCCCAAATCGGGGACGATGCCGCGCTCCATGATGTATTTCTCGCCGTCGAACTCACGCTCTTCCTTGCCCTTGGCGATGTCGGTACCGGCGCCGGTGCGGGTGAAGAACGCCGGAATGCCGGCGCCGCCGGCGCGCAACCGTTCGGCCAGCGTACCTTGCGGATTGAACTCGATCTCCAGCTCGCCGGCGAGATATTGCTGAGCAAATAATTTGTTCTCGCCGACGTAGGACGAGATCATCTTCTTGACCTGCTTGGTCTCCAGCAGCAGGCCGATGCCCGCACCGTCGACGCCGGCATTGTTCGATACGAAAGTGAGATTTTTGACGCCGGAATCGCGGATCGCCAAGATCAGGACCTCAGGGATGCCGCACAGACCGAAACCGCCGGCCGCAATCAACATGCCATCCTTGAGCACTCCGGCCAACGCCGCGCGGGCATCGGGATAGACCTTCTTCATGCTACTCCACCACTCTCCCGGCCGTCTGGAACACTAGCCGAACACCTAAAAACATCAATGAGACGCCCGGACGCAAGTCCTCGACGTAAAAACTAGCGGGCGGGCGTCGGTATCTCCATGACCGGGTTGCGCGGTTTTTCCGGCACCGCCACAGGCGGCGGCGCGGCCGGCGTCACCACGGTCTTCTGGACCGTGAGCGTGGTCGGCAGCGGTAAGTTGTGCGGGTAATAGGTCCAGAACACAAACAGGCCGGCGAACACGATGGCCGAGAGCAACGCCGCCATCATGCGGTGATGGAACGACAAGATGTTGCCGACCAAAGTGGAGACGAAAACCATGATGGCCAACACGATGACATAGAGCCAATTCACGGCAGCCAGATCGATCGGCATTAGACGTTATCCTCTTCGCAGCCCTTGGGCCCATTTTAGCGCCGACCCGCCATGCGGGTCACCTGTGCCGGTCATTTCCCAAGGCCCTAAATGCCATTATACAGCGCACGATGACAAATCTGCTGATCCTCGCCGAAGTCAATGAAGCCGTGCGGAGCCGCTATAAGGTCATGCTGCTGGAACGGTTCCCGCAACTGACCATCAATGTGGCCGGGCATCACAACCTCGTCGATCCGTATATCGCCGATACCGACGTGCTGCTGTGCTTTTCGCCGCCGATGGCCGACCACGTGGTACGCGACGCCAAGAAGCTGAAATGGATCCAGGCGCTCGGCACCGGCATCGACAATATCGTCGATCTGCCCTCGCTCGGCAAAGAGGTTCTCGTCACCAATATCCGCGGCATTCACGGGCCGCCGGTGTCGGAAGCCACTATCGCCTATATGCTCTCGCTCGCCCGCGACCTGCCGCGCTCGACGCGCGCGCAGGACAGAAGCGACTGGGAACGCTGGCCGGCGCAGCTCTTGGACGGCAAGACTGTCGGCATCCTCGGCGTCGGGTTGATCGCGGAATATCTAGCGCCGATCTGCAAGCAGTTCGGCATGATGGTGATTGGCATCAGTGGCAGTCCGCGCCCGGCCAAAGGCTTCGACCACGTGGTCGCGCGCGACGATCTCCTGAAGGTCGTGCCCGAATTCGACTTTCTGGTGGCGCTCGCACCGTTGACGGTGGAAACGCGCGGCATCATCGGTGAGAAGGTGTTCGCCGCCATGAAGCCCTCGGCCTACCTGATCAATGTCGCGCGCGGCGGCGTGGTCGACGAACCGGCCTTGATGGCCGCGCTCGAGGCTGAAAAAATCGCCGGCGCAGCCCTCGACGTATTCTCGGAAGAGCCGCTGCCTGCCAGCAGCCCGCTGTGGAAGACGAAGAATATCACGCTCTTCCCTCACCTCGGCGGCTTCTCCGTCGGCTACGAAGATCGCGCCATGCCGACCATCGAAGGCAATATGCGCAAGTTCTTCGCCGGTGATCTCAAAAGCATGATCAATATCGTGCGCAAACCCGCCTCCTGGGGAGTTTAGAAAATGGTTTTGTCGGAACGACTGAACACGCCGATCTCAACCGCCGAACTGGAGCGTCGCTGGGGTCTGGTTCGAGCCGCGATGGAGCGAGAGAAGATCGATGTGCTGCTGATGCAGAACAACAACGATCACATGGGCGGGTACGTTCGTTACTTCACGGATATGCCGGCGACCAATGGCTATCCCAATACGGCGATTTTTCCACGTGATGGAGAAATGAGCGTGGTGTGTCAGGGTCCGTTTGGCGGCTCCGAGACCACCGCGCAAGGCGATATCAACTGGCGGGGCGTCCAGAAAATCATGACGACGCCGAGCTATGCCTCGGCGCATTACACCAAGGATTACGATCCCGCACTTGCGGCACGCGCGCTCGAGCCGTTCCGCAACGCCACCATCGGCTATGTCGGCACCTATCAGATGTCTTACGCGATGCTGGATTTCATCAAGCGCGCGTTTCCGAAGGCGCGCTTTGTCGACGCCACCGACATGGTCGACCAGATCAAGGTCATCAAGAGCGCGGAGGAAATGGAATTGGTCAAGCGCGCGGCGCTGATGCAGGACGGCGCGATGCGCGCCGCTTTCGCGGCGGCCAAGCCCGGCATGCGCGACACCGAAGTGGCCGCGGCCGCGCAGCATTACAGCGTGTCGCACGGCAGCGAGAACGGGATTTACCTGTGCGCCTCGATGCCGCTCGGCCAACCGTCGAAATTCGGCAACAAGCATTTGCAGAACCGCGTCATCCAGAAAGGCGACCAGATTGCCTTGCTGGTGGAAGATAACGGGCCCGGCGGCATGTATACCGAGCTCGGCCGTTCCTGCGTCGTCGGCGCCAAAGTGCCGCAGGCGATGAAGGATGAGCTCGCGTTCTGCATGGAGGCGCGCAAGATGACGCTCGATCTGCTCAAGCCGGGCACGGCCTGCAAGGACATCTGGGACGCCTTCAATGCTTTCATGCGCAAGAACGGCCGCCCGATGGAGGCGCGGCTTTATTGCCACGGCCAGGGCTACGATCTGGTGGAGCGTCCGCTGGTGCGCAACGACGAGCCGATGAAAATCGCCAAGGACATGAATATCGTCGTGCATCCGACTTACATCCACGCCGGCTATCTCAACTGGCTGTGCGACAATTACCTGATCGGCGGCAACGGCCCGGGCGACCGGTTGCACCAGTTTCCGGAAGAAGTCGTCGAAGTCGGATAGCAGCCATCCTTTTGGCGGTCTTGACCGCCCTTCCCCGGGGGCGCAAGAATTTCCTCCTCAGGTGGAGGAAACCCTATGAAAAGAACACTGTTTGGCGCTGCTCTGGCGGCGTTGCTGGCGTTGACCGGCTCGGCCGGCGCGCAGAATTTTCCCGATCATCCGCTGACCATGGTGATCCCGTTCGCGGCGGGCGGGCCGACCGACGTGCTCGGCCGTGTGATGGCGGCGCGCATGGGCGAAATTCTCGGCCAGAACGTGATCGTCGAGAACGTCGGCGGCGCCGGCGGCATGACCGGCGGCAAGCGCGTCGTGGACGCCAGGCCCGATGGCTATACCATCCTACTCGGCACCGTCGGCACCCAGGCGCAGGGCCAGACGCTATACAAGCATCCGCTCTACAACGCCGTTACCGACTTCACGCCCGTTGGGCTGATCGCCGAAGTCCCGATCGCGCTTCTTGTGCGCAAGGACCTACCGGCCAAGGACTTCAAGGAATTCGTCGCCTACTCCAAGGCCAACCAGTCCAAGATGCAATTCGGCTCGGCCGGCGCGGGCTCGGCGACCCATCTCGGCTGCGTCGTACTCAACACCGCCATGGGCACCAACATTACCCACGTGCCGTACAAAGGCACGGGGCCCGCGATGCAGGATTTGGTCGCCGGCCGCATCGACTTCCTGTGCGAGATCATCACGACGGCTAAGCCGCAGATCGACGGCGGCAATGTCCGCGCGCTTGCGATCATGACCTCCGAGCGTTCGGCGGTGCTGCCGAACCTGGCCACCACGCGCGAGCAAGGCCTCGACGTGCAAGCCTATACCTGGAACGCGCTGTACGCGCCGAAGGGTACGCCGGACGCCGTCATCAAGAAGCTCAACGACGCCATGGTCGCGGCCATGACCACGCCGGCGGTGCATGACCGCCTGCAGAGCCTAGGCGCCACGATCGTTGGTAAGGACCGCAGCACACCCGCCTATCTCGGCAAGTTCACCGCCGATGAAATCAAGAAATGGGAAGCGCCGATCAAGGCGAGCGGCGTTTCGATCGAGTGACGCCGCGACGCGCGCGAAGGGAGTTCGATGATGGCCGACATCAAGATCCAAAATGTCGACGCGCTCGGCAAACCGCTGGGACAATACTCTCACCTGACCCGCGTGAAGGCGTCTGAATTCGTCTTCATCGCGGGACAGGTCGGCGTCGACCGGGACGGCAAGGTCGTCAGCGACGATTTCGACGCGCAGTGCGTTCAGACCTTCGCCAATATCGAGGCGGCGCTGAAATCGGTCGGCGCCGGCTGGGGCAATATCGTCGAGTTCACCACCTACATGGTGCACTCGCAAGACATTCCGAAATTCATGAAATTCCGCCTGCGCGAATTTCCCAAGATGTTTGTGAACGGCGCCTATCCGCCCAATACACTGTTGATGATCGACCGGCTGGTGCAGGAGCCGCTTTTGATCGAGGTCTCGGCGGTTGCGGCGCTGTAATCGTACCGTTCATCCCCGCGCAAGCGGGAATCAAGTCCGCAAGTAATCTGGGTGCCCGCTTTCGCGGGGACGAGCGGAAAATATCTTTCACTTCACCTTATCAATCAGGCTGACGTGTGCGGCCACGACACGCCAGCCCTCGGCAAATTTCACCCAGGTTTGCATCTGCCGGCCGGTCTTGCCGAGCGCCGAAGGCCGCACGTAGAGCGTCGAGGCGACGGCGAATTCACGGCCGAAGGTGGTAATCACCGTGCGCGACAGCGTGCGCCCCAGCGCCACCGGCGAGCGTGCGGCACGGAACGCCTTGATCTCGGCGTGACCGTAGAGAATTTCAGCCCCGCCATAGCGGACGGTGCGCGGATCGTCTCGAAACAAGGCATTGAGTGCGGGCACATCGTTCGACACCAGCGCTTTTTCGTAAAGCGCGAAGGCCTCGCGGACCTCGGCCACGATCTCCGGCAGGTCGATCTCCATTTTTATTCCCCCTAGAGGTTCGGTTTGGGCGCGGCGCCGGCGCCCATCTGTTCCAAAGCGTGCGCGATGCGCAAGGCGACATCCTCGCGCCAGGGCGCGGCGATGATCTGCACGCCAATCGGCAGCGGCGCGAGCGCCACCGGCACCGCCGCAACCGGCAGGCCGATGAAAGAAATCGGCTGGGTGTAGAGCCCCAAATTGGCGCGTACCGGCAATTCGACACCGTCGAGCGTAAAGTTTTGCTGGCCGATCTCGGGCGCGGTGCAGGGCGTAGCCGGCGCCAGGATCGCGTCGCAGCTCTTGAACAGCTCAAGAACGCGCGCGCGATACCAGCGGCGGAATTTTTGCGCCTGCACGACAAGAGTCGACGGCACCATGGCGCCGGCGATCAGGCGGTCGCGCACGGCGGGATCGAAATCGTTCGCCTGCTTACGCAGACGCTCGAGATGCAGCGCGGCGCCTTCGGTGACGGTGATGACATAGGCTGCGGCGCGGGCGCGTGCCGCCTCGGGAATGTCGATCTCGTTGCGCGCGCCGACAGCTTTGGCGACGCGCTCGAGCGCGGCCAGCGCCTCGGGAAACGCACCTTTCTTGAAATAGCCGCCGGCAACGGCGATCCGCAGGCCGTCGAGTCCGCGCTCGAGCTGCGGCGTGGCCGGCTCGAACGGCCGGTCGAGGCTCGCTCCATCCTCGGCGTCGAAACCCTGCATGGCGTCGTAAGACAGGGCGAGATCGCGCGCCGAGCGCGCCAACGGCCCCACATGATCGAGGCTCGCCACGAACGGAAACGAATGCGCGCGCGTCAGCCGCCCATAGGTCGGCTTCAGTCCGAAAATTCCGCACAGCGAGGCCGGCACGCGGATCGAGCCGTTGGTGTCGGAGCCGAGCGCGAGCGGCACTAGGCCGCCGGCCACCGCGCTGCCCGAGCCGCCCGAGGAGCCACCGGTCATGCGGCTCACGTCGTGCGGATTGCGCGAGGGACCGTCGTGAATATTCTCGCCGGTAAAGTCGTAGGCGTATTCGCCCATGTTGAGCGCGCCGAGCAGCACCGCACCGGCTGCTTCCAGCCGTTCGATCAGCGGAGAATCTTTCTTCGCGGGCGGATGCGCGCGGTTGATCTTGGAGCCGGCGACGGTTGCGAGGCCTTCGATGTCGAAAAGGTTCTTGACCGCAAAGGGCACGCCGGCGAGCGGCAGTTGGGCTTTGTCACGCGTGGCGTCGATGGCGCACGCTTTGGCGCGGGCGCGGTCGGCGGTAATGGCGGTGAAGGCATTGAGCGTCGGATTATGCTCTTCGATGCGCGCCAGCGCGTCGTCGACGACGTCCAGCGCGCGGCTCGCCCCCGAGGCGACCGCGCGCGCGATTTCGGCCGATGTCGCCCAAGATAGATCCTGCGCCATGCGTTAGGCCTTGAACACCGGGGCGGGCTCGGCCTCGTCCGGCAGCGGAAAATCCGCGACCAGCGCGGCGTGCTTGAGCGTGACCGCGAGGTTGGCCTTGACCGCGCTTTGCCAGTCCGCCTGCAGCGGCAGTTCGAGCGCGCGGGCGGCGGCGGCGATGAAATCGTCGAGCGGGTCTGTCATGCAAAGCGTCCTTTTCCGGCCCGTAACCCTAGCCGCTACCTAACCGCTTGAAAACGGCACGCGGCTCGCGGCGCGTGGCGAGACGCGGGGACGACAAAAGAAAGCTACTCCACAAACTTCCCCTGCCGCCGCTCGCTGGCGTATTTGACCAGCGCCAGGAAGCGATAAAGCCCGTGCACGAATTTGCCGTAGGGCAGGCTCAGGAATAATCCGAGCACGACGCCGAGATGGATCGCGAGCAATATCCCCATTGCGCCGCTGTCGCGCAGGATCATCAGCAAAAATCCGGTCAGGCTGGTCAGAAACAGCATCGCGATGAAAGCCGTGTCCATGCCTTTGCGGGCGCCGTCGACCAGAATGGGATCGCGCTTGCGCGACAGCATGAACAATCCTACCGGGCCGATCAGCAGCCCGATGCCGCCCACAATGCCGAGCAGCACCGGCAGGCTGACAATCGCATAGGGCGCGTGCCAGCCGAATGCATAATGATAAACCGTGGCGACGCAGGTGGCGGCGAAGCACAGCATGAAGCCGTAGAAGGTGAGATGGTGATAAATGCGGCGCGCCGGCGACGGCGCATCGTCCTCGCTGGTGCAGCCGCCCCCGCCGCCGTGCAAATAAGTGAGATGCATGGTGTCGGCGACAGCCCGGCCGAAGGCGGCAAAGCCGGCACGCGGCGCATCGCCGTTGATGTCGCGCCAGAACGCCCGCAGGCTCATCCAGAACGCCGCAATCACGTATAGCGCCACAGCGCCAAACAGGCCGGCCATGGCGTTGTGCGGCATCACTTTGTAGAAATCGCCGGCGTCTTTCGAGAACAGCGCGACCCGGTCGGCGAGAGCGACGCAGCCGATCACGAAGGCGGCGGTGCTCACTGCTGCCAGCAGCGTGACGATGAGGCCGTTGCGTTCGAACGCGCCCGATAGCGCCTGCGGCCAGACGTATTGCGCGTAGCTGTCGTTGCGCAGTTTGGCGAGGGAAGCCGGCACATTGACGTTGAACTCGTGCGGCGGCGAATACTGGCAGTCGGTGTAGCAGGCGCCGCACTGGTGGCAGAGATTGGCCAGATAATTGAGATCGCCGTCGCCAAAGGTAAAGCGCATCTCCATCGCCGGAAACACCGCGCACAGCCCTTCGCAATAGCGGCAGGCATTGCAGATGGTCATCAGCCGGTCGGCTTCCCGGAGCGCGCTAGTTGTGTGCATGCGACGCCGCCCCCTGCCCCGCCAGGCGGCCGAACACCGCGCCGATGGTCATGCCGATGCCGGCGAGATAGCCCTTGCCCAGCACGTTGCCGGCCATGATTTCGCCGGCCGCGAACATGTTGCCGGACGGCGCGCCGCTGTTCAGCAGCATGCGCGACTCTTGATTCACGCGCACGCCGAGATAGGTGAAGGTAATCCCGGGGCGCAGCGGATAGGCGTAGTACGGCGGCCTGTCGATGGCGCGCGCCCAGTGCGATTTCGGAATGGCGAGGCCGGACGTAGCGCAGTCGTCGAGCACGGTGTGATCGAAGGTGCCGGGGCGCACCCCGGCGTTGAAGTCGCTAATGGTTTTTTCCAGCGACGCCGGCCGCAGCGCGAGTTTGGTCGCGAGCTCGCCGATGGTCGGCGCCTGGATCGCCGGGAAAATCGACGGCATGAACAGATGGAACGATTTCGAGTCGACGATGGTGTAGGCGATCTGGTCCGGCTGCTGCGCCACCAGGCGGCCCCAGATGGCGTAGCGCTTCGGCCAGGTTTCCTCGCCCTCGTCGTAAAAACGCTGCGCGTCGCGGTTGACCACGATGCCGAACACGATGCTGTCGAGCCGGGTGGCGATGCCGCCGTCGAACTTGGGCGCGCGCGCGTCGATCGCCACCGCATGGCATTGCGTCGGATCGCCGACCGGCATGACGTCGGCGGCGTGCAGCATGCGCAGCACATCGCCGCGGTTATAGGGCGTGCCGCGAATGAGGAAATTGTCGGCGGCGGCACCCCAGTATTCCTTCAGCCATTCGATATTGGCTTCGAAGCCGCCGCAGGCCGCCACCAGCGCCTTGCCGCGGATGGGAATTTGCTTGCCCTGGCGCTTGATCACCGCCGAGATGAAAAAACCGTCAGTTATGTTGAGCGCGACCACAGGCGAATCGTAGATCACGCTGACGCCGAGCTTCTCGGCGCGGCGGTAGAGGTCGTTGAGCGCGCCGCGGCCGCCGCCGAGGAAGAAGGCGTTGGTCTTGCCGAGCGACAGCGTGCCGCCGAGCGGCGGCTGAAAACGTACGCCCTGCTCGTCCATCCAGCCAAGCAATTGGGTGGAGTTCGCGACCGTGAGTTTTGCCAGCACCTCGTCGGTCTGCCCGCCGGTGACGCGGTAAAGGTCGTCGAGGAATTCCTCTTTGGCGTAAGGGCCGGTCATGGTCGGCGCGGTGCCGTCATGGGCGCAGCGCAGATTGCGGGTGTGGCGGGTATTGCCACCGCGGTAGAATTCCGGCGCGCCTTCGATCACGATGACGCGGCAGCCGGCGCGCGCAGCGGTGATGGCGGCACACAGCGCGGCATTGCCGCCGCCGGCCACCACCACGTCGAAGGGCTCGGTAAAATCCGGCACGGCGGTCACGACGCAACAGCCTCCGCGACGCGGGCGCCGAAGGCGCCGGTGCCGAGCTTGCCGCCAAGATCCGGCGTGCGCGTTTTCGGATCGGCGATGACGCGGTCGAGCGCGCTCTCGATCGCCTGCGCCGCGCCGTTGAGCTTGTTGTCGCCGCGCCGCTCCCCGAGCCAGGCCAGCAGCATCGCCGCCGAGCCGATCAGCGAGGCCGGATTGGCGAGGTTCTTGCCGGCGATGTCGGGCGCCGAACCGTGCTGCGCCTGCGCCACGCCGTGGTCGCTGCCGTGATTGAGCGAGGCCGCCAGGCCCAGACTGCCGGCGATCTCGCTCGCCTCGTCCGACAGAATGTCGCCGTACATATTGGTGGTCACGACCACGTCGAACTGGCCGGCGTCGCGCACCAGCAGCGCCGCCATGGCGTCGATGATGCGCTCCTCGTATTGCACCTGCGGATATTTTGCCGCGACCGCGCGCGTGCATTCGAGATACAGCCCGTCCGACACGCGCAGTACATTGGCCTTGTGCACACAGGTGACTTTTTTGCGCCGCTGCATCGCCAGTTTGAACGCGGATTCCGCAATGCGCGTCGAGCCGTTGCGCGTGATCTTGCGCATGGCGATGGCGAGATCGGGCGTCGGCATGAATTCGCCGGGGCCGACATGCATCGAGCGGTCGGCATAGAAGCCTTCGGTGTTCTCGCGCACGATGACGAGATCGACCGGCACGCCGCAGCGCGGCGGAAATCCCTCGCGCGAGCGCGCGGGCCTTATATTGGCGTAAAGGTCGAGCCGCTTGCGCAATTCGCCGGACGGGTTGAGCCCGCCTTGCGCCGCCGGCGGATAGTCGTTGTGCGAGACGGGACCGAGCAACACGCCCTGCGCTACCTTGGCGCGCTCCAGCACGGCAGACGGGAATGTGTTGCCGGAGACCTTATGCGCGGCCCAGCCGACCGCCATCGCCTCGAAGGCGAGGCCGAGGCCGAATTTGGCGTCGGCCGCGCGCAGCACGGCCAAGGTCGCGGCGGTGATCTCCGGGCCGATGCCGTCGCCTTCCAGCACCAGGATATCGATCGCACCGGCCGCCATGAAATCGCCCTCGCCGCTCACTTGCGCCGTTGATATAGACCGATTGTTTCGCCGCGGCTACGGTTGCCCGCATGCGACAATGCCGTAGGCTGAGGCACTGAAATTTCGGCCCGCGAAAAACGAAATTCGAACGGACTTCAACCTATCTTGGGAGGATTGCCGTGAAATTCCTGAATTTGCTGCTGATCGGATTGTGCGCCGCGCTGGCACCCGGCCTCGCTTGCGCCCAGGACTTCCCGAACCGGCCGATCCATCTGATCGTGCCGTTCCCGCCGGGCGGCCCGAACGACATTATCGCGCGCACCGTGGCGCAGCGGATGTCCGAAATTCTCAAGCAGCCGATCATCATCGACAACCGCGGCGGCCAAGGCGGCGTGCTCGGCACCGACCAGATCGCGAAGTCGGCGCCGGACGGCTACACCATCGGCATCGTCAGCGCCGGCGCATTGGCGATCAGCCCGAGCATGGAAAAGGTCGCCTACGACACGCTCAAGGATCTGCAACCGATCACGCTGGTCGCCAAGGTCCCGGAAATGCTGGTGGTCGCAACCAGCGTCCCCGCCAACAACATGAAAGAGCTGGTGGCGCTGGCCAAGACGCAGCCTAACAAACTCAACTTCGCCTCGTCCGGCCCCGGCAGCCTGCCGCATCTGGCGGGCGAGCTGTTCAAACTCACCGCCAAGATCGACATCACGCATGTGCCCTACCGCGGCGCGGCGCCGGCCGTGAACGACTTGCTCGGCCAACAGGTGCAGATGGTTTTCCTCGATCTGCCGATCCTGCTGCCGCAGATCAAGGCCGGCAAGCTTAAGCCGATCGCGGTCGGCGCGCCGCAGCGCGTCCCGAGCGCGCCGGACGTGCCGACCACCACGGAAGTCGGCATGCCGAACCTGCAGACCGAAAACTGGTACGGCATGGTCGCGCCGGCGCGCACACCGGCGCCGGTCGTCGCCATCCTGAACAAGGCGACGGTCGAGGCGATGAAGGACCCCGGTGTTGTTTCCAAGCTGTCGAGCCAGGGCGCGAATTTGATCGGCGACACGCCGGAACAGTTCGGCGCCTTTATCGCCAGCGAAACCAAGAAATGGGCCCAAGTCATCAAGGATGCCGGCGTTCCGGTGCAGAAATAGAAAGATCGAAATTTCCATGACTCAACACACCGCGACCACGCCCGCCGATCCGCCGTACTGGATGGCGCAGCCGTCCAAGCCGAAACTCAAACTGCCGCCGGGCGCCACCGACGCCCATGTGCACGTGTTCGGGCCGCGCGCGCGGTTTCCCTTCGCCGACGGGCGCAACTACACACCGTCCGACGCCACCAAGGAGATGCTGTTCGCACTGCATGAGCGGCTCGGCATCCAGCACTGCGTGATCGTGCAGCCGAACTGCCACGGCCGCGACAATGCCGTCACCGTCGATGCGGTCGCCGCCACCGGGCAATCTTATCGCGGCATCGCGCTGGTGCCCACCGACGTCAGCGACGCCGAGCTCAAGCGGCTTGCCGCCGCCGGGCTTTGCGGCGCGCGCTTTCACTATGTCGGGCATCTCTCATCCGGCCCCAAGATCGACGACGTGATCGCGTTTTCCAAGCGGCTCGCCGATATCGGCTGGCACATCCAGATCCATATGGCGGCCGAGCTGATCGCCGAGCTGACGCCGGCACTCAAGCGCTCGCCGGTGCCGGTGGTGATCGACCACATCGGCCGCGTCGATGCAGCGTTGGGGCTGGAGCAGCCCGGCTTCCGCGCGCTGCTGGCGCTAATGCAAGAGAAGCACGTCTGGGTGAAAGTCAGCGGCACCGACCGCATCACGCGGGCCGGCCCGCCTTACGCCGACGCGGTGCCGTTCGCGCGCAGACTGGTGGCCGAATTCGGCGACCGCTGCGTCTGGGGCACCGACTGGCCGCACCCCAATCACGCACCGCCGGTGGTCGATGACGGATTGCTGGTGGACATTCTGGCCGAGATCGCGCCGGGCGCAGCGCTCAAGGCGGTGCTGGTCGACAATCCGCAGCGGCTCTACAAGTTTGCGCCGGCGCGCAAGCTGACAGGGACAACATCATGACCGGACGCTTGCAGGATCGTGTCGCACTGATCACCGGCGCCGGCAGCGTCGGCCCCGGCTGGGGCAATGGCCGCTCGACCTGCGTGCGCTTCGCCGAGGAAGGCGCCAAGATTTTTGCGGTCGACCGCAATCTCGACAGCGTCGCCGAGACCGTCGCCAAGGTGAAGGCCGTCGGCGGCGAGATCGTCACCCATCAATGCGACGTCACCGACGGCACGGCGGTCGCCGCCATGGTCAAAGCCTGTGTCGATCGTTACGGGCGCATCGACGTGCTGGTCAACGGCGTCGGCGGCTCGGCCCATGGCGGGCCGGTCGAGATGAGCGAAGAAGTCTGGGACGGCCAGATCGATTTCAATCTCAAGAGCGTGTTCCTCACGCTCAAGCACGTGCTGCCGGTGATGGAAAAACAAAAATCGGGAGCCATCGTCAATCTCGGCTCGACCTCGGGCATAAGATTTACCGGCGCGTTCCAAGTCGGCTATGCCGCCACCAAGGCCGGCGTCATCCAGCTGTCGCGCGTGGTGGCCGTGCAATATGCCGGCAAGGGCATCCGCGTGAACACCGTGATCCCCGGGCAATTGCATACGCCGATGGTGGAGGCGCGGCTCGCCAAGCAGCGCGCCGGCGGCGACGTCGCGGCGCTCCTGAAGCAGCGCGTGGCGCGCATTCCGCAGGGCTTCATGGGCGACGGCCGCGACACCGCCAATGCGGCGCTGTTTCTGGCTTCCGACGAAGCGCGCTTCGTCACCGGCACGGAAATCATCGTCGATGGCGGCATGAGCGTGCGCTGCGACTAAAATTTCCGTCGATTGCAGGCATTGCCGGTTCCGTGAACGCGCGTTCATGGAACGTCTCGCCGACTTTTGAATTGAATCACTGGCGATTATCCCACGCTATGAAAATCACCCCTGGAGGATTCCATGCGCAAGATTACTTTGACGATTGCTACTCTCGCTGCGATCGGGTTCGTTCTACCGGTCATGCCGGCCAGCGCCGAAAATGCGGTCATTATCAAGACCGACCGCGATCACGACCGTGATTGGCAGCGCCATCAGCATCACAAGAAAATCGTGGTGCTCAAGACGCATCATGATCGCGACCACGACCACGACCGCAACTAATTCGGCAGGCAACGGCCCCTCACCGGGGCCGTTGTTTTACCCGGAGATGACGAATCACTTATTCAGCCACCTGCGCGCAAATCCGAGCAGGCCTTGCGGCAGGAAAATGATCATGGCGATGAAAATAAATCCAAGCGGGATCAGATAGGGAAACTGTTCCCCGAACACGCGCGACATCAACTCGCGCAACAGCTGGAAAAATCCGGCGCCGACGATCGGGCCGACCAGCGTGCCGATGCCGCCCAAGACGTTGAAGATGACGGTATCGCCCGAGGTAACGAAATAGACGAAATCGGGCGCGGCGAATTCGTTCTGCACCGCGTAGAGCACGCCGGCGAGCCCCGCGAAAATCCCCGACAGCATCACCGAGACGATTTTGTAGCGCTGCACCGGATAGCCGATGGCGCGGGTGCGCGCCTCGTTCTCGCGGATCGATTGCAGCACCATGCCGAACGGCGATTGCGTGACGCGGCGCAAGATCAAATACGAGCCGGTCACCACCGCCAGCACGAACCAGTGCAGTGTGGTCGAGGTGAAACGGATGTCGAACAGGAGCGGGATCGAGAAATGCGGGCGGGTGAAGATCAGCCCGTTCTCACCGCCGGTGACTTTCGTCCAGGTGAAGATAATGACGTAGAAAATCTGGCTGAAGATCAGCGTCGTGATCGCGAAATAAATGTCGCGCAGCCGGGTCGAAAAATAGGCCACGAACAGCGCGGCACCAGCGGCGCCGATCAGCCCAAAGCCGATCGCCAGCCACAGGTTCGGCGGGCTCACCATCAGCAGCGCCGCCGCCGCGCCATACATGCCCAGGCCGAAGAATGCCGAATGCCCGAACGACACCATGCCGGTGTAGCCGATCAGCAGATCCGAAGACATCGCCAGCAAGCCCCAGATCAGGACTTCGGTGAGAAAGCGGCGCCAGAATTCCGGCAACACCAGCGGCGCAACGATCAGCACCGCCATCAAGACGGCAAATCCGGCCCAGTATATTTTGGTGTGCCGTGTCATTTTGGCGTAGCGAACAAGCCGGTCGGCCGGAACAGCAGCGTCAGGATCAGCACCACGAAGGAGACGATCACCGCCCGCGAGGGGTCGACCCAGATCGAGGCGTAGGCTTCCAACAGACTGATGAGGATTGCGGCCAGAATCGAGCCGCCAAGATTACCCATGCCACCGACCACCACCACGATAAAAGCCTTGAGCACCCAGTCGAGGCCCATGGTGGGGGCGACGCCGCCGAGCGGGGCAAACAGCACGCCGCTCGCCGCCGCCATCGCGGCGCCGATGGCGAACACGCCGGTGAACACCCACGGCACGGGAATGCCCATCGCTTGCGCCATCACGCGGTCCTGCGTGGTCGCGCGAATCCAGACTCCGAATTTTCCATATTTCAGAAACAGCCAGAAGCCGCCGATAATGGCCGCCGACAGGCCCGTGACCACGATCCGGTACCAGGGATATTGCAGATAAAACAAAGTGAAATAGCTGCTGATCGGCTCGGTGATCTTGCGCGTCACGGTGCCGAACTGCCAGAGCGCGTAGTTTTGCAGAATCAGCGATATGCCGAACGTGACCAGGATGGTGTTGAGCGGGTCGCGGCCGATCAGCGGACGCAGCGTCACGACCTGCAACGCCGCGCCGAGAATGGCGACGACGAGCGCCGACATGATCAGCCCCAGCCAGAAATTGCCGGTCGCCGCGACGACGATGACGCCCAAATAGGCGCCGAGCATGAACAGCTCGCCGTGCGCGAAGTTGACCACGTCCATGATGCCGAAAATCAGCGTTAGCCCGGAGGCGACCAGCGCCAGGATCATACCGGTGACGATGCCGTTCACCGTCTGGATGATCAGCAGGTCGAGCGGGATGGCTTGGATGAATCCGATCACGGCGTCCATCGCCTACACCCCCAGATATTGTTTGATGAGCGGGTGATGCACGTCGAGTTCCGAGGCCGCGCAATGATGGCGCACGCAGCCCTTCTCCATGATGTAGATGCGCTGGCTCGCGGCCAGTGTCAGCGGCACGTTCTGCTCGACCAGCAGGATCGCCACGTTCTCGTTGTGCAGCAGCTCGATGATCTGCGCTATCTGCGACACCATGCGCGGCATTAGGCCTTCGGTCGGCTCGTCGAGCAGGATGATCTTGGGTTCCAGCATCATGGCGCGGGCGATGGCCAGCATCTGCTGCTCGCCGCCCGACAGCGTGCCACCGGCTTGGCCGCGCCGCTCGGCCAGCACCGGGAAAAAAGTGAACACTTTGTCCAGCAAGGCGGCTTTTCGCTCCTCGGTGACGCCGCCGCGGTCGAGACCGGTGCGCAAATTCTCCATCACCGTGAGGTAGCGAAAGATGCGCCGATCCTCCGGTACATAGGCGATACCGCGCCGCGCCAGTCTGTGCGCCGGCGTGGTGATGATCGATTGGCCTTCGTACAGCACCTGACCTTGGCTCGCATCGACCAGGCCGATGATGCTCTTGAGCGTGGTGCTTTTACCAACCCCGTTGCGGCCGAGCAGACCGACGACTTCGCCGCGCCCGACGTGCAGCGAGACGCCGTGCAGGATGTGGCTCTTGCCGTAATAAGTGTGCAGGTTCTCGACCTGTACCAGCGGCTCGGACGATGGCGCGGGAGCGTTCATGTCTTGAGGTAGACCTCCTGCACCTTCGGGTTCTGCTGGATTTCCGCCGGCGTGCCGTCGGCTAGCACCTCGCCGTAGTTGAACACGGTGATGCGGCTCGCCAGGCCCATCACCAATTGCATGTCGTGCTCGACGATAAGGATTGTCAGATCTTTCGCAATGCCGCGCACCAGTTCGGCCGTTTCGTTGGTCTCTGCCGCGCTCATTCCCGCCGTCGGCTCGTCAAGGCATAACAGTTGCGGCTCGGTGGCGAGCGCTATGCCGATCTCGAGATTGCGCTGCTCGCCGTGCGACAGATTGGCGGCGAGCTCATGCGCCTTCGGCAATAGCCCGACGGACAAGAGCGCCTTCTCGGCCCTCTCGGTCAGGTCGGTGAAAGAGCCGCAGTGACGAATCATATTCCAGCCGTGCCGGCGCGACTGCGCGGCGACGCGAACATTTTCCAGCGCGGTCGCGTTCGGCAGAATGTTGGTGATCTGGTAGGAGCGCGCGATGCCCTTCTGCGAGATCATATTGGAGGGCAAGCCGGTAATGTCCTCGCCGTTGAACAAAATGCGCCCGGAGGTCGGACGCAGTACGCCGGTAAGGCAATTGAAGAAGGTGCTCTTGCCAGCGCCATTCGGCCCGATGATGGCGCGAATTTCACCGCGGTTGATTTCGAAATTGATGCGGTTGAGCGCGGCCAGTCCGCCGAAGCGGACAGCCAGCATTTCCGTTCGCAGGATAGGAGACGGTGCCGCCCCCCGGCTGCTTGCCGGGGAGCGCGTGTCGATCGCCTGTTCCACGTGTTATTACGCCGCCGGAAACTTGCAGGCCGGCGGAACCATTTGCTTGTCCTTCGGCACCGTCTCCATAAGCTTGTAGGTGCCGCCCTTCACTTCGAAGATGAACTCTTGCAGGAACGCCTGATGGTCTTCCTTGCGCAGCGTCTTGTCGCCCTGCGGGAAGTCGTCGCCTGCCTTCACCTCGAGACCTTCGAGCGCTTCGATCAGCTTCATAGTGTCGGCGCGGCTGTCGAACTTCGACTTCTCCATGGCGATTTTCATGGCGTTCAAGGCTTCGTAGTTCGATTGCACGTACTTATCAGGCAGCGGGCCGGTCGGATCGATTTTGGCCAGCCGCTTCTTGGCTTCGTCGAAGAAGCGGTGGTGATAGGGCGTATCGAGCGGGCCCTGGAACACCGGGATATAGCGATTGATGGCGATGAAGCCGTCGATCTTGTTGCCCAATCCGGGAAGATTGCTCGCCTCGGTGATCGAACCGTCGCCAGCCCATTTGTACTTTTTAGTCAGGCCAAGATCGTAAGCCTGGTTGCCAATGGTGACGCCGTCTTTGCCGAAGAATATGCCGAACAGACCGTCGAAATTACCGGAGATCTTCGACAGGAACGGCGTCATATCGGCGGTGCCGAGCGGGATGCCGGTGGTGCCGACGATTTCACCGCCGTTCTTCTTGATCTCGGCGGCATAGGCGTCGCGCGTCGACTGGCCCCAGGAGTAGTCGGCATAGGCGAGGTGCCACTTCTTGCCCATTTTGGTGAGCGTCGGCGCGAAGGCGACTGCTTGTGCCGGCGCATAGTCGTGCAGGCGAAAGGTGTAGCGGTTGCAGGCGCTGGTGGTTAGCGTGGTGTCGAGACACACCGTGATCATGTTGAGGATCTTGGCCTCCTGCCACACCGGCATGCAGGCAAGACAAATATTGGACAGGAAGCCGCCACAGTGAACGTCGATATTGTCCTCTTGCACCATCTTCGCGGTCTTGCGGCGCGCCACGTCGGGCTTGGACTCGTCGTCTGCGATCACCAATTCGACCGGACGGCCATTGATGCCGCCGTTTTTGTTGATGCGGTCAGCCGCCATTTCGAGGCCCACCACCGCGGGCTTGCCGCCGGGCGCGCCCGGGCCGGACAACGGTTGCTCCGAACCGATCTTGTACGGCTTGGCGGCGCCGAATGCCGCGCGCCACGGCGCCGGCATCAGCATCATCGCGCCGACCGCACCGCCGCCCCAACCGACGAGCCTGCGGCGCGTGACCTTGCCGCTGTACCAGATGTCACTCGCCCAGGATTCTTCTTTCCACTTTTCAGTCATTGCAGTTTCCTCCCTCTAGAGCTCGTTTGAACGATACGAAGTGCGCGCGGGCGCCGAAGCGTTGGCTTGAAAGCGCTGAATGGAATGGATATCGCGCCGTGCCAGAAAGCACGGTCACCGCACGCCTAGCCGGGGCGGCATGAAGCGGCATTCGACTCTTGTCCTCCCTACGGCCCTTGGTTGGGCTCTTCGGGTGGCATTATGTCATAAGAAAACGCCATCCCGTCACCAGTTTCAACCGCTATTTTCATATTGATGCACGGGACTTCACATGGTCGGATGGCGGGCGACGTGCGACCTTGCTAGGCTTATTCGACGCTGCGAAAACCGCCGGTAAGCAGAACGGATGACCCCGATGCCCGTAACACCCCTGCGCCGAGACGACGCGGCCGCGCCCGGCAGCGGCCACGCGGCACGGCTTTCTGTGCGCGCCAACACGCATCGCGGGCCGACCGCGGGTCTTGCCCCCGGCTATGTGCAGGGCAATCTCGCCATTCTGCCGAAGGCGCTCGCCGCCGATTTCCTGCGTTTCTGCCAGCTCAACCCCAAACCCTGCCCGGTAATCGGGACTTCCGAGCCGGGCGATCCGCGCGTGCCAAGTTTGGGCGAAGACTTGGACATCCGCACTGACCTGACGCGCTACCGGGTGTGGCGCAACGGCGAACTGGTGGCGGAGCCCGAGGATATTCGCGACGTCTGGCGCGACGATCTGGTGAGCTTCGTGATCGGCTGCTCGTTTTCATTTGAGGAAGCGCTGATGAGCGATGGCATCGAGCTGCGTCACATCGCGCGCGGCTGCAACGTGCCGATGTACCGCACCTCGATCGCCACCAAGGAGGCAGGTCCCTTCCACGGGCCGATGGTGGTGTCGATGCGGCCGATGACGCCGAAGAACGCCATCCGCGCGGTGCAGATCACCACGCGCTTTCCGCAAGTACACGGCGCGCCGGTGCATATCGGCAAGCCGGAGCTGATCGGCATCGAGGACATCATGAAGCCGGACTACGGCGACGCCGTCGAAGTGCGCGGCGATGAACTGCCGGTGTTCTGGGCGTGCGGTGTAACGCCGCAGTCGGTGATCGCGACGGTGAAGCCGGAATTCTGCATCACGCATTATCCCGGCAGCATGCTGGTGACCGACCGTAAGAATACCGAATTTGCGATTATGTAGTTAGGCTGCATCCCTCGCCGCCTTCTTGTCGAGCAATCCAGCTTCGATCAAGGCCAGCCGAATGCGCGCGATCTCGGCGCGCTCGAGCTTGACCAGCGGCGGCCGCACCACCGCACGCGGCAATTTACCGAGCAGCACCAGCGCTTCCTTCATGCGGTTGTGCATATCAACGAAGGGGTCGGCATAGAACACCCGCGCGGTCGGCTCGATGCGGTCCGCGAGACGCTTGGCTTCCTCGAGTTCGTTGCCCTGCACAGCGCGGAACAATTTTGCCTGGAGATCGGCGATCACGCTGCCGGAGCCCGACAGCAAGCCGTTGGGGCCCAGCACCAATGACGCGAACAGCCACGAGCTGTGGGTGGTGAGCACGTTCACCGGCCGCGACAGATTTTGCAGCGTTTGGACGTGCCATTCGTGATGCGGCACGTTGCCGATCCAGTCCTTGATGGCGCGGATGGTCGGCACCTGCTCGCACAGTCGCAGCAGCGTGTCCTTCGGATAGCCTTGGCCCGTGGCCAGCGGATACTGAAACACAATGAGCGGTAGATCAGTGGCGTCGGCGATGCGCTTGAAATGCGCCAGCGCCATGCCTGCGTTCTGGCCGAGCGTGAATGGCGCCGGCGGAAACACCAGCAGCGCCGAAGCGCCACCCTGTGCCGCCATTTTCGCGAGCCTTGCCGCCTCGACGCTACCGTCGGCCCAGATGCCGTTCACGGTCGGCAGCTTGACGCCGATCTCGTCCTGCGTGATGTCGAGCACGCGACGCTGCTCGTCGACTGTGCACGACGCCACTTCGGTCGAGTGCGCGTTGATGGTGACGGCGGACAGTCCCTCGACCGCGGCGATGTCGCGCAGATGCTTGCGGTAGCTCGCCTCGTCGATCGACAGATCGTTCTCGAAAGGCAGCAGCACCGCCGGGATTACGCCGTGAGGAATATAAGTCGCGTGCCGTGGCATGTCCTTCGTCTCCTTACTCTGCAGCCCTGACCGGCGCGCTGGTATAGCCGAATTCGCCCGACAGGCGGTCGGCGGCGGCGCGCACGATGCGCGCGCGTTTTTGCAGCGCCTCAATCGATAGCCTCCAGACCGGGCCGGAAATGCCGATGGCGCCGGTCACCTCGCCGCTGAAATCGCGCACCGGCAGCGCCACGCAGCGCAATTCCGGATCGAATTCGCCGTCGTCGAAGGCGATGCCGGCGCGCCGTACCTCGACAATCTCGCGGCGCAACAACTCGGCCGAGGTGATCGACTTCGGCGTCAGCGCCTTGAACTCGGCGCGTTCGAAAAACCGGTCGAGCTCGTCGGCCGCAAGCGCCGCCAGCATGATCTTGCCGAGCGCCGTGCAATGCGACGGCCGCACCACGCCGACCCGGTCGGTCAACTGGAAAGCGCCCGGCCCGCTTGTGCGCGCCAGCACCACCACGGCGTCGCCCATGCGCACCGAGAAATGCGCGCTCTCGCCGGTCTCGCGCGACAGATCTTCCAGCACCGGGGTGGCCAGACTTATCATCTCGATCTCGTCGAGCGCGCTGGCGGCAAGCGCGAACAGCGGACGGCCGATACGGTAACGCTTGGAGTCCTTCATCTGCCGCACATAGCCGATCGAGACCATGGTTTTGACCAGATGGAACGTTGTGGAATTGTGCAGGCCGACGCGCTTGCTCAGATCGGCAAGTCCGATGCCGTCGCGGTTGCGGGCGATCTCTTCCATGATGGCAAAGCCACGGCCGATCGACTGCACGCCACCGCGCGCCCGCGCGGCACCCACCTCGGCAACGCGCTCCGGCCGCGCGCTGGCGGCCTTCGGTTTTCCTCGCACCGGCATCTCGGTCGCCTCCCGTGACGAAGAAGACGTTACACTTAAGCTTTTTCGATTGGCAAATGGCAATTCACCATGTTGAATGCCGGTTGCGGCGCTAATCCAGCGCCCAACACCCGGCAAGTCCGTGACTGACGCGCAAAACGACAGCTACGACGTCATTGTGGTCGGCGGCGGCGGCACTGGCCTTGCCGCCGCGATCGAGGCGGCCGGCGCCGGCGCCCGAACCGTGCTGATCGAAAAGAACCCCGCGCTCGGCGGCTCGACCGGCTGGTCGGTCGGCTCGATCAGCGTCAGCGCCACGCCGCATCAGGCGGCCAAGGGCGTCGTCGACAGCCCGGAAGATCATTGGCGCGATATGGCGCTGTTTAATGGGGCGCTGGATAAGCGCGATAATCCGGCGCTGCGGCGCGTCTTGACCGAGGAACTACCGGGCACGTTCCGCTGGCTGCTGTCGCACGGCCTGCGGTTTTACGGGCCGATGCCGGAGCCGCCACATACCAAGCCGCGCATGCATAATGTGCTGCCCAATTCGCGCTCGTTCATCCGCAATCTGGAGCGGGCGGCGCGTCGTGCCGGCGCGACGATCGTGACGTCCACGCGCGCCGAGGAACTGATGACCAGTAACGGCCGGGTAACGGCGGTGGCCTGTACCACGCCGCAGGGTCACCGCGTGTTCACCGCGCGCCGCGCGGTGGTACTCACCAGCGGCGATTTCACCAACGATCCCGAGTTGAAGGGCCGCTACATGGGCGCACAGGAAGCCAAGGCCTCGGGCGTCAATCCGACTGCTACCGGCGACGGACAGAAGCTCGCGGTCAAGCTCGGCGCGCGCATCCTCAATGGCGATCTCGCGCTCGGCCCCGAATTACGCTTCGTGCCGCCAAGCCGAGCTAATTTTTTGCAGAAGCTGCCGCCCTGGCCGTGGCTGGCCTCGTTCATGGCCTGGTCGATCGACCATATGCCGCCCATTCTGCTGCGGCCGTTCATCATGAGCTTCGTGACGACCGCACTGGCGCCCTCGCCCAACCTGTTCGAGGCCGGCGCGCTGCTGGTGAACAAAAACGGCGAGCGCTTCACCGACGAGCGCGACAATCCGGCGCTGGTGTTACCCGATCAGCCGGACGGCAACGGTTTCATTCTGCTCGATGCGCGCATCGCCAAATTGTTCACCGCGTGGCCGAATTTCGTTTCGACCGCGCCGGGCGTGGCCTATGCCTATCTCGCCGACTACCGACGCAACCGGCGCGATGTGTTTGCCAGCGCCGCGACGCTTGCTTCGCTCGGCCAGCAGCTCGGCATGCCAGCTGGTGCGCTCGATCGCACGGTGGCGGCTTACAACGCCAAAGCCGGCAACCGGCCGGCGATCGGCGGCGGCTCCTATGTGGCACTCGGGCCGGCGCGCGCAGTGTTCGTGCACAACGAGGGCGGGCTGGCGGTCGATCACGAGCATCGCGTGCTTGGCGAAGGCGACCGGCCGATTGCCGGGCTGTACGCGGCCGGCGCCACGGGCCAGGGCGGCGTGCTGCTCAAGGGCCATGGCCATCATCTGGCCTGGGCCTTCGTGTCGGGACGCCGCGCCGGACGCAATGCGGCGAGCGCAGCCGTCACGCACTGAGTAACGGCGACAGCACTGAGGAGTGTTTTTCGACGACTTTGCGGTTAACGGTCCAGACTTCCAAAATCCGCTCGCTGAGCACGATCTGTTCGGGCGAGGCGCCCTCGAAGCTCCAGCCCATCAGGATGTTTTCGCCCATGCTGGCTTTGCGGAAAAATTCGTAGGTCGAACGCGTACCGCCGGCAACATTGTCCAGCACGCCGGGGACCGGAAACCGGTAGACGTGTTCACGGTGGCTTCCTTGCCGCCATTGCCGTTGAGCACGTTTGACATGCCGAAGCGGATCTTCTTACCCGGGATTTCAGCGGTATTGGCTCGCGGCGGGATCGATGTCCTGACGTAACAGCCGCCGGTCGGCGAGGTCGGATCCTTGATCTCCTTGGAATCGAAACCGTAAGATGCCGTACTAGGTGACGCGTCCGGAAACCGCCTGCGCCGCCGCCGGCTGGCAGACGCAGAACGACAACAGAAAGGGAAGCGCTGCGCGGATCATCATGACGTTTACCGCCGTGGCTCTTGCGAAACTTCCGGCACCCCCTGAGAGAAAACCTACTAAATGATAGATTGGCGCGCGCACGCTAAGCAATGAGCGTCAGATCGGCTTTTCGTCGTCGGTCACCGGCGAAGTTACAACCAGGAATATCAGGTCGACGAGCCCAGTATTCGAAATGGCGTGCTTGATGCCGGGCGGCAGGAAGATGAAATCGTGCTTGCGCACGACATGGTCCTTGCCGTCGATATGCATCAGGCCCTCGCCTTCGATGACGTGATAGACTTGCTCCTGCACCTTGTGGCTGTGGGTCTCGACATAGGCCTTCGGCTGATACAGCGAGATGCGGTAGTCGATGTGATGCGAGGCCGCGGTGTCGGGCATCACCAGCGGCTTCGACAGCGCGCCGCCGAAATGGTTGGGAAATTCCAGCCACGGCACTTCCGCGATGTTGCGGATGAAGGCTTTGCGCTTGTCGGCCATCACGCTCCCCTATTTTGCCGGCGCGACGTCGGGCAGATAGCGCTTGCCGAACACCGGCTCGTTGTACGGCGTCGGCGGCAACTCCCAAGCGCCGGTCGAGGGCGGCCTGATTTCGGCGTCGACGTGCACGTCGAGCACGAACGGCTTGTTGGCCTTGATGGCGTGCTCCAGCGCACCTTTGAAATCTTCCGACTTGGTGACGGTGATCGCTTCGACACCGCAGGACTTCGCCATCATCGCGAAATCCGGATTGTACGGCGTCTTGTTTGGGCCCTCGTGGAACATCGTGCCGTGTTCGCGACCGCCGAACATGCCGAGTTGGATGTCGCGGATCGAAACCCAACCGAAGTTATTCCAGATCACCCAGACGACGGCAATATTGTATTCGACCGCGGTGCACAGCACGTGCGGCACCATGGTGAAGCACCCGTCGCCGGCGATCGCGATCACCGGCCGGTCGGGCGCGGCGAGCTTGGCGCCGAGCGCGCCTGCGGCGCCGAAGCCCATGCCGGAGAAGCCCCAGGAGTTGAGCATGTTCTGTGGGCTACGCGCCTTCCAGAACTGCATGTACCAATTGTGATTGACGCCAACGTCGCAGCATAAGATGGCGTCGGGCGGCATCACCGCTTGACAATCCGCAACGACGCGTTCCGGCCGCATCGGCGAAGCGTGCGTGGCGAAATTCGGCTGGCTGAATTTCTCCCACTCGCGTTGCCATTTTTTGATATCGGCGAGCCAAGGCTTGAGTGCGTCGCCACGCTTGGAGCCGCGCTTTTCAAGCTCGGTCAAAAGTTGCCGCAAGAAGGTGCGCGCGTCGGCCAGAATGCCGATGTCGGGCGGATAATTGCGGCCAATCTCGGCGGGATCGAGATCGACGTGGATGAGTTTGCTGGTCGGGAAATTCCACGAATAGCCCGGCATCCACGACGAGGCCGAGCGATCGTCGAAACGCGCGCCGATCGCGATCACCACGTCAGCATGGCGGCCGGCTTCGTTCGCGGGGTAAGCGCCATTGCGGCCGATGAAGCCGAGCGACAGCGGATCCGTCATGTCGAGGCAGCCCATGCCGTTAGGCGAAGAGATCACCGGGATTTGCAGGCGATGGACGAATTCGGTGAGTTCGCGCGAGGCTTCCGATAGGGTGACGCCGTGGCCGATGAAGAGCACCGGACGTTTCGCCTTGAGGATCAGATCGACGCAAGCCGAGATTACTTCGGGCGATGCGCCGCTGCGCTGCGTGTTCAACGGGGGCGCGGGCGGTGGCAGTTCGACGTCGTCTTCTTCCTGGAACACGTTGAACGGCACGTCGACGTTAACCGGCCCCGGCCGGCCCGACAGCATGGTGGTCATGGCCTGGCGTAGCGCCAGCGGCAGCATGTCGACGCGCGTCGGCTGCCAGCTGCGCTTGACCACCGGACGGATGATGTTGGGAAAGTCGGCCTGAAAGTGCTTGTTGATTTCCTGGAACGGGCTGCGGTTGAACTGCTGGGTCGGCACATTGGCGGTGATCGCGAACAGCGCCGAGGAATCGCTGATGGCGCAGGCCAGCGGCATCACGATGTTGCAGGAGCCGGGTCCGCAGGAGGTGAGCGTTGCCACCGGCTCGTGCCGCACGCGGAAGTAGGCGTCCGCCATGTGGCCGGCGACCTGTTCGTGCCGCGGCGACACCAGCTTGATGCGGTCGCGCGATTCGTAGAGCGAATCCAGCATGCCGACATTGCCGTGCCCGCAGATGCCGAACACGTAGGGAATCTTGTTGGCGATCAGGTATTCGGTGATCAGATCGGCGCCCTTGGTCCTCGCCATGCCCGACTTTCTTGTGTTTTTGCGGTTGCGATAATGCGAGAGGGACTTTAACCATATCGGTGACGGATCGACAATATCACCGCGGCGTTTCGCGCGCCCTTCCTCCCCTTGGCGCGGGCGCGGCGGCAAGGCACAACAAAACGTTTCTACAACCGGGGTCTGGCGTAGCGTTTCCATGAAAGCAGCAGCGTTCGAGTATTGCCGCGCGGCCGACATCGACGAAGCCTGTAGCTGGCTCGCCGACGACGACGGCGCCCGCGTGATCGCCGGCGGGCAGACGCTGGTGCCGATGATGGTGATGCGCCTGGCGCGCCCGACCCGGCTGATCGACATCAACCGGATCGCTGCTTTGTCTTATATCCGCAAAGACGGCGACGGGGTCGCCATCGGCGCCACCACGCGACAATGCGTGGTCGAGCGCGATGCGACGGTGGCGGCGGAACTGCCGTTGCTGGCGCGTGCGGTGCCGTGGATCGGCCATAGCGCGACGCGCGCGCGCGGCACCGTTGGCGGCTCACTCGCCAACGCCGATCCGGCAGCGGAATTGCCGCTGATCGCGGTCACGCTCGACGCAGTGCTGAGCTATCGCGCCGTCGGCAAAACCAACACGATGCCGGCGCGCGAATTTTTCGTGGGTGCGATGCTCACCGCGTTGCCGGACGGCGCCTGTCTGAGCAGCGTGCGCTTCCCAGTTTGGCGGGGTGAAAAGATCGGAATCGGTTTTCGCGAGGTGAACGCACGGCGCAGCGATTTCGCCTTCGTGGCGGCGGCGGCGCAGGTCGAGCTGGGTGCGGACGGAAAATGCAAACGCATCGCCATCGGCGTCGGCGCGGCAACCGATTTCCCGATGCGGCTTGAGGCAGCCGAAAAGCAATTGCAAGGCACGGCGCTCGATACCAAGGCGGTAGACGCCGCGGTGCGCGGCGCGCTCACTAATATCGATCCCCTGTCAGACCTGCACGCCTCGGCCAATTACCGGCGGCGCGCTGCTGTCTTTCTCGCCATCCGCGCCGTCGCCGATGCGCTAAGCCAGGCGCAAGGAAAAAAAGCTTATGCCCATTGAGCTCAACGTCAACGGTGTAATGCGGACGCTCGATGTCGAGTCACGCACCACGTTGCTCGATTGCCTGCGCGACTCGCTCGATCTCAAGGGCGCCCATGCCGGCTGCGAGCACGGCGTCTGCGGCGCCTGCACCGTGCTGTTCGACGGCGTGGCAGTGCGCTCCTGCCTGATGTTTGCACCCCAAGCCGCAGGCTCCACGATCACGACCATCGAAGGCGTCACACCGGGCCCCGGCGAGCTGTCGCTCATTCAAGACGCGTTCTGCGAAACCCATGGTCTGCAATGCGGCTATTGCACGCCGGCGATGATCATGGTCGCGCACGCGCTGCTCGCCGACAATCCGGCGCCCACGCGCGAAGAAATCGTCGAGGCGATTTCCGGCAATATCTGCCGCTGCACCGGCTACGCGCAAATCGTCGAGGCGATTGCGCTCGCCGCCGAGCGCATACGTGGGGTCAACCGGCCACGGAGCCTGAACAGATGAGCGCTGCTGGCCACCACCGCTACGTCTCGACCGACCGGCGCGTGCACGAGGACCGCCGCTTCGTCGCCGGCAAGGGCCAATTTGTCGCCGACATCGACCTGCCGCACACCAAGCACGTCGCGCTGGTGACCTGCCCGCATGCCGCCGCGCGCATTAAAAGTATCGATAAGAGCGCGGCGCTGAAAATGCCCGGCGTGCATTATGTCGTGGACGGCGCCGAGCTCGCTGCCGCCACGCTCCCCCTTTTGACCGGGCTCGACACGCCGAACGTGCCGCGGCGGCCTTTGGCGCTCGATATCGCGCGCTATTCCGGAGAATGGGTGGCCGCCGTGGTAGCCGACAGCCGTGCGCAGGCTGAGGATGCGGCGGAAGCCATCGAGGTCGATTACGAGCCCCTGCCCTTCGTTCTCGATGCAGAGAAGGCGCTCGAAAAGGGCAGCCCGCTGGTGCACGAGGCGCACGGCTCCAACGTGTTGCTCGACAAGACCTTCGTGTGGGGCGAGGTCGACAAGGATTTCGCCGCAAGCCCACGCAAGCTGTCGTTACGCGTGAAATGGGGCCGCTCATCAACGGTGCCGATCGAGACCTTCGGCGTGGTGACGAGCTGGGACCCGTGGCGTGAAATTCTCGACGTCTATGCCTCGATCCAAATGCCGCGCTACGCCGATCAAATCGGCCTGGCGCTGAAAATTCCCACGTCGTCGGTGCGCGTGCATTACGATGTCGATGTCGGCGGCAGCTACGGCGTCAAGCGCGGGATCAAGAATACCGTGCTGTGCGGCTATCTGGCACGACGGCTCAACTTTCCGATCCGGCTGATCGAGGACCGGCTCGAGAACATGCGCGGCGGCGACGCGCATGGGCCGGAGCGGCTGTTCCACGTCGAGGTCGCGTTCGACGACCAAGGCATCGTGCGCTCGATGAAGATGCGCGCGCTGGAGAATGTTGGCGCCTATGCCGGCCGCTCGCCGTTCCAGCTCGGCAAGCCGATCGGCGCCATCGTCGGTCCCTACAAGATCAACAGCGTGGAATATCAGGCGATTGCCGTCGTCACCAACAAGACCACGCAGGACGCGGTGCGCGGCTTCGGCCAGGGGCCAACCAATCTGGCGCTCGAGCGCTGCATGGACGAAGTCGCCAATGTGCTGGGCCTCGATCCGCTCGAAGTGCGCCGACGCAACATGATCCGGCACGAGGAATTTCCCTATCTGATCCCGACCGGCACCACCTACGACAGTGGCAATTACGAAACAGTCATCGACAAAGTGCTAGCGAACACGAGCTACAAAGATCTCAAGGCCGAGCGCGACCGGCTGCGTGGCGAAGGTAAACTCGCCGGCATCGGCATGGCGGCGTGCCTGGAGCCATCGGGCGGCAACGCCACCTTCGAGGCGCTGCTCAATCCGGCGATCACGACGTCGACCTTCATGGATTCCTGCCGCATCAATATCGACGGCATGGGCGCGATCACCGCCGCCATGCACACCACCTCGTCGGGCCAGGGTCACGAGACGCTGGTTGGCACCGTGGTCGGCGAGGTGCTGCAGGTCGATCCCGACACGATCCGCGTGACGCGACCGGATTCGCTCAACTCGCTACCGAGCGGCACGCCGGTCGGCAGCCGGATGGCAATCATGCTGGGCGGCGCGGCGTTCCACGCGGCGCAGAAGCTCAAAGACAAGTTGGCGGCGATTGCCGCGCACGATCTCGGCATTCCGTTCGATCGTGCGGTCTACGAGTGTGGCGAGGTGTTCGACCGCAACGCGCCCGATAAGCGGCGCTCCTGGGCCGATCTCATCAACATCGCGCACCGCAATTATCACCGCATGCCGGCAGGCCTCGAGCCGGGACTGGCGGCCGAGCACATCTACCAAGTGCCGACCGGCGGCACGCTGCCGACCAAAGACGGGCGCGTGCAGATGTATCCGTGCTTCTCGTTCGAATTTCATTTGCTGTTGCTCTCAATCGATCCCGATCTCGGCCGACCAGAGATCGTGCGCTATCGGCTCGGCCACGACTGCGGCACGCAGATCAACCCGAAGATCGTGCGCGGCATGACCATGGGCGGCATCGCGCACGGCATCGGCGCGGCACTCTACGAAGAGTTTGCCTATAATGACGAAGGTCAGCTGGTCGCGCAGACCTTCATGGACTATCTGCTGCCGTCCTCGCATGAAGTGCCGATGGTCGAGATCGTCGATCATGAGACGCCTTCGCCGCACACCGTGCTTGGGCAGAAAGGCTCAGGCGAAAGCGGCTATCTCGGCGCGCCGGCGGCGATCGCCAACGCCATCAACGACGCGATCCGGCCGCTCGGCATTTCCATCAACACGCTGCCGATCAAAGTATCGAAGCTCGGCGACCTGATCGCCGACGCCCGAATCAAAAAGGAAATTGAATGATCGTCGATGCGCATGCCCACTTCGTGCCGGCCGAGCTGTTGGCGGCGATCCGCAAGGATGCCGCGAAGTTTCCCAATGTGCGACAGATCGATGACGCGCACGGCCTGGCGCTGGCCTTTGCCGGCGGCAAGCCGACGCGACCGGTGTCCAAGCCGCTGTCGGATATTCCGGCGCGGCTGGCCTGGCTCGCCAAGAACGGCATCGACAAACAGGTGGTCGGCGGCTGGGTCGATATGTTCGGCTATGAGCTGCCGGGCGCGGAAGGCGAAGCCTGGAGCCGACTAGCCAATGCGGCGATGCTGGCCGCCGCCAAGGCCGAGCCGCATTTTGTGCCGCTGGCCACCGTGCCGCTCGGCGATGGTGCGCGGGCCGCGGTGGTGCTCAAGGACGCGATCAAGGCGGGGTTTGCCGGCGCCATGATCGGCACGCTACCGCGCGGCGTCGGCTCGACGCTCGATGCCGCCGATCTCGATCCATTCTGGCGGGAAGCCGACGAAACCGGCGCCTTCATTCATATCCATCCCAGTTTCGATGCCGGCGATGTGCGCGTGAACGACTTCAACCTCGCCAATGGCGTCGGCCGCATCACCGATGCCGTGGTGACGATGGCGCGGCTGATTTCAGCCGGGCATATTGCGAAGTACAAGAACGCGAAATTCTTCGCGCCAATGGGCGCGGCGGCATTACCTTTCGTGCTCGGGCGGCTCAAGCGCAATCATACGATCACGCCCCTCATCGGCGACCCAATCGAGGCGCTTGGCTCTATTTATACCGACACGATTCTGCACGACACGCGCGTGCTGAAATTCGTGGTTGAAATGATGGGAACAGAAAAGTTGATGATGGGCTCCGACAATCCATTCCCGATCGGTGACCTGGAGCCGATGAAGATCGTCGCTGGCGCAGGACTTAACGCGGTGCAGACCGCGTCGGTCAATGGCGGCTTAGCGGCCAAGCTGTTTCGGTTGCAATAAAAAGATAAAATGTGGAGGATTAAATGACGAAATTTTCTTCGACTTTGCGTTCCACTGGCTGGGCGCTGGCGGCGCTGGCCTGCATTTCACTAAGTCCCTCGCCCGCTGCCGCGCAGGCACCGAAGAAAGTCACCATCGTGGTGTTCGGCTTTCCCTCGCTCGGCGCCTTCATGCCGCCGGTGATCAAGGCCAAAAAGCTCGACGAGGCGCATGGCCTCGATATCGAATTCGTCGAACGGCCGCCGGATGCCTACACCACGCAATTCAATTCCGGCGAGTTCAAGGTCGGCGGTAGCGCCGCGGTGCTGACCGTCGGACTTGCCGACGCGCGCGGCGTGAAGGTGAAATATCTGTTCAATCTGTTTGACTACTGGGGCGCCGTCGTCACCTCGCGGCCCGAGATCAAGACGCTCAAGGATATTGAAGGCAAGCAGCTCGCTGCCGCCTCGTCGACCACTAATTTCGTGATGTCGGAATTCTTCGCCAAGCAACAGGGCGTCGATATCTCGAAAATTCAAGTGATCAACACCGCCCCGCCTGGCTTGGTCGGCTATGCGCTGGCCGACCGCGCCGACGCCATCCAGCTTTGGGAGCCGGCCTACACGCTGCTGAAGGCCAAAAAGCCGGATATCCGCATTCTCGACTCTGGCATGAGCAAGGCCTGGAAGGCTTTCGCCTCTGGCGAGCGCATTCCCTATCTCGGCGTCGCCGCGCATAGCGATTGGATCGAGGCCAACCAGGCTTTGATCCCCAAGCTATACGCGACCTACAAGGACGCCGGCGCCTTCATCGCCAAAAATCCGGAGGAAGCGGTCGCCCTGATCGCGCCGAGATCGACGCCGGCGGACCGCGCCGCGCTGGTGTCGCTGATCAAGGCCAATGACCGGCTCGGCATGAGCGTGGTGCCGGCCGGCGAGGTCGCCAAGCAGATCGACGCGGTCTACAAAGCCGGCGTCGACGTCGGCTACTTCAAGGCGATGCCGTCGAACGACACCATCTACGCAAAGCCGATGAAATGACCGGCACGCGCTCCCTTCGCGCTCTGCAAGCCGCCGCCGGCATGTTGGTGCTGGCGGCCGGCTGGCAGATTCTGTCGGTGGTGTTTCCGCATTATCTGTTTCCGCCGGTGCCGGAAATCATTTCACGCACGATTGAAATTTTAATCACCGGCTCGCTGCTGGCGGACGTGTTGCTCACGGCCATGCGGATTTTCGGCGGGCTACTGGGGGCGTTCATCCTCGGCAGCATGCTGGCGCTGGCGATCGGACAATCGAAGACGTTGGAAAATTTCATTGCGCCGGTGTTGACGTTCTTCCAGGGCATTCCGGCGCTGTCCTGGGTGGTATTTGCGATCATCTGGTTCCACGGCATCGAATTCCGCGTGCTATTCATCATGGTGATGACGACGCTGCCGGCCTTCACGTTTCAGATTCTTGACGCCTTCCGCTCGATGTCGAAGGATCTGTTCGAGATGACCATGGCATTTCGGCCTTCGCGCTGGACGCTGTTCCGATTCCTGATCGTGCCGACCATCGTGCCGGGCATTCTGACGGCGTGGAAAGTGAATTTAGGCAATGCCGCGCGCGTGGTGGTGGTGGCCGAACTGGTCGGCGCCACCGGCGGCGTCGGCTACGAGTTGCTGCGTCAGCAGCAACTGTTTGACATGGCCGGGGCCATGGCCTGGACGCTGCAATTGGTACTGTTCGTGCTGATCGTACAGCAGAGCATCAACGCCATTGAAAATTGGGCGCTACGCTATCGCGCGGTGTCAGAGCGGGCGATGTAGACTGATGTCCGGGCCCGTTATCCGCTTCGCCGAGGTGAGCAAGACGTTCCAGCGTCCGGACGGGCGCGGCGATTTCGTTGCGGTTGACAAATTGTCGTTCGAAATCGCTAAGGGCGAGATCGTCGCCGTGCTGGGCAAAACCGGCTGCGGCAAGTCGACCATGTTCAACATTGTCGCCGGATTGATCGAGCCTAGTTCCGGCGAGGCGCGAGTGGTCGGCCACGACCCGTTCCGCGAGTTCGAGTTTTTCCGTGGCAAAATCGGCATCGTGTTCCAGAACGACCGGCTGATGCCGTGGCGTAGCGCGCTCGACAATGTGCGACTCGGTTTGCAGATTCTCGATACCGCCTCACAACAAGCGGACGACACTGCGCGCGCGTGGCTGACGCGACTCGGCCTGTCCGGCCACGAGAACGATTACCCGCATGCGCTGTCGGGCGGCATGCGCCAGCGTGTGTCGATCGCGCGCGCTTTCGCGGTCGATCCCGGAATCTTGCTGTGCGACGAGCCGTTCTCCTCGCTCGATGAGATGACCGCGCGTGACCTGCGCGCCGAATTCGTGCGGCTGGTGCGCCAAAACAACAAGACCGCGGTGTTTATCACCCACCAGATCAACGAGGCGATGGAGATCGGTGACCGCGTCATGGTGTTTCACCGCCCGGCGCGCATCGCTTACGAGGCACGGCTTGGAGGCATCACCGACGCCGCCCGGCGCGCCATGCACGAGGACATCATGCGCGTGCTGTCGGTCGAGCAGGCGCCGGCGTAACGCCCTGCCCTTGCGGCCCGACGGGGCCGGTGTCACCCTGCCCATGCTCGAACCGCTGGGAACATAAGATGAAGTCCATCCTGCACATTGTTACAGCGCTGATGTTTGTGCTGGCCGCCGATCGCGCGTCCGCCCAAACGGATTATCCGAACCGGCAGATCCGCATCATCGTCGGATTCACGGCCGGCACGGCGCCGGATGTCGCGGCGCGCATTCTCGCCACCAAGTTTGCGGAAATCTGGAACGTCCCCGTCACGGTCGAAGACATTACCGGCGCCGGCAGCAACATCGCCACCGACCGCGTCGCGAAAGCGACGCCGGACGGTTACACCTTACTAATGGGCGGGAACCCATCGCTCGTCATCAATCCCAGCCTGTACGACAAACTGCCGTTCGATCCGATCAAGGATTTCGCGCCGATCTCGCAGGTATTCGTCGCGGCGAACCTGCTGGTGGTCCATCCCGACGTGCCGGCCAAGACCTTGCCGGAGTTGGTCGCGCTGGCGCGCGCGCAGCCGGGCAAACTCACCTACGGCCATGCCGGCATCGGCACCTCGCAGCATCTCGCCGGAGAGTTGTTCAAATACATGGCGCACATCGACGTGACGCCGGTGGCCTATCGCGGCTCGACTGCCGTGCTGCCGGATATACTCGCCGGCCGCCTGACGATGTTCTTCGGCAATATCGTGAACGTACTGCCGCAGGTGCGCGAGGGGAAGTTACGCGCCTTCGCCATCACCTCGCTTAAGCGCTCGGCGCTGGCGCCAGACCTACCGACCATGGCCGAGTCCGGCTATCCGGGCTTTGAAGCCGTACCGTGGTTCGGCCTGCTGGCGCCGGCTGGAACGCCAACGGCCATCATCGACAAATTGTACGACGAGACCATCAAGGTTCTGGCGATGCCCGAGGTGCGCAAGACCATGGAGCAACAGGGGCTCGATATCATCGGCAATTCACCGGCGGAATTCGCGGCGGCTATCAAGACCGAGACGCCGCAATGGGCGAAGGTGATCAAGGACGCCGGAATAAAGTTGAGCAACTAACGGCGTTCACTTCGTTGGCGTGGCCCATCAAAACCGCGGCCGAAATGCCGATCCCTCCTGCTCGATATGACCGGCGAATGGCGCGCCGACGTGCCCCGGAAACACCAGGCATCCGCTCGACGCGCATTCCTCAAAGACACGGCGCCGGCTCACCCGCGCCTGGTCGGCATCCGAATTCTTCGGGAAATTCCAGTCCGGGTAAAACACCTGCAGCAGGTGATGGAAGACATCGCCAATAATCATCGCGCGGCTGCCGGCGACATCGAGCTTGAAGACGAAATGCCCGGGCGAGTGACCCGGTGCCGGCGCGATGTCGATGAACTCATTGAGGCGGTGCGGTCCGGTGACGAGATCGGCGTGGCCGGCTTCGACGACCGGCAACACGCATTCGCGAAACGTTCCGAATTCGGCCGGCGCCGTCGCCGGATCGAGATCGAGCTTCTGAAAGTAGTCGAAGTCCAGTTTTGAAAACACATAACGCGCGTTGGGAAAGGTCGGCACCCATTTTCCGTCGCGCAATTGCGTGTTCCAGCCGAGGTGATCGTGGTGCAAGTGCGTGCACATCACTAGGTCGATTTCATCCGGCCGGGCCCCGGCCGCGGCGAGCCGTTCGAGCCACGGCTCGTTGAGCATGTTCCACCACGGCCGCAACGGCCGCGATTTGTTGTTGCCGCAACAACCGTCGATCAGAATCTTGCGGCCGTCGACCTGCAGCAACCAACTGTGGACGCTGAGCTTGAGCTTGTCGGTTGCCGGATCGTAGTGATTGGGCGCAAGCCAATGGCCGTGCTCTTTGAGGTGCGCCTCGGTCCAGGCCGGGAACAGCTCGCTGGGTCCGTAAATCGGACCGTAGGTCTCTTCGATGCGGGTAACGGTGGCTTTTCCGACTTTGAAAACCGACATTGCAGGCACTGTCCCGGTTGGAATTACGAATGGCCTTGAGCCGACTGCCGTCCATCTTAAGCGAGACGCCGGGAATATAACCGGGAAATTTGGCGCGACCGCAGGGAATCTAACGGCTAATTCTCGGCAAAACGGTATCCAATTCCCGGCTCAGTCAGGATAATGCGTGGATCGTCGGCGTGCTCTTCCACCTTTTGGCGAAGTTGGCCGACGTAGACGCGAAGATATTGCGTGTCTTCCGTGTGCGCCGGGCCCCAGACCGCCGTGAGAATCTGTTTGTGGGTGACGACGCGGCCTGCATGCCTTGCCAGAAATGACAGCAGCTCAAACTCTTTCGGGGTCAACTTGATCTCCACACCAGCGTGCGCCGCGCGGTGGCGCACGGCATCGACTTCAAGATCGCCGACGCGCAGTACCGGCGTCTCCGCTTTACGCTGCATTCTATGGCGTAGGGCCGTGCGCATCCGCGCCAGCAGTTCACCGACATTAAACGGCTTATTGACGTAATCATCGGCGCCCAGATCGAGGGCTTCGATCTTTTCGGTCTCGCGCTCGCGCGCCGACAACACGATGATCGGCACATCGGACCACGCGCGCGCGCGCCGGATGACATCTTTGCCGTCGCCGTCTGGCAGACCGAGGTCGAGCAGCACCATGTCGGGCGACTCGGCGGCAATACGTTTTGTCGCCTCGGCGACGCTGCCCGCGCTGGTCATTTCATAACCATTGGCTTCGAGCGCGGGCTTGAGGAAACGCAAAATTGCCGCCTCGTCGTCCACAACCAAAACTTGCGTCTTTGCGCTCATGCCGGCGCGTCCTGGCGCGGGAAGATCAGCACGATGCGGGTGCCACGTCCGCCCGCGCATGGACTTTCGGCGGCGATAGAACCGCCGTGCGCCTCCATGATGCCTTTGGCAATGGCTAATCCTAGACCGGTGCCCTGCCCGCCGTCGGCCTGAGTTGCGTCGCCCTTGATGAATTTATCGAACACGTGTGGTAGCGCCTGCGCCGGAATGCCGGGACCGTCGTCGCTGATGTGCAGCGTTAGGTCATCCGGATTGACCAGCGCATCGACCAGCACTTTGGTTTCCCGTGGGGTGTGCACCACGGCGTTGCCTATCACATTGCCGATCGCTTGCTCGATCAGCGTGGCATCCGCGCGCACCATGGGCAAATCGGATGGCAAGTCGACCTCAAAAGTCTGGATGGCGCCGCGCCGCCGGGCGGCGCTAATAACACGATCGACGATCTCCCGCAGATCGATCCAGTCACGCCGCAGCTCCAGCGCGCCAGCATCGATACGCGTGATGGCCAGCAGATTGCGTACCATTTCGTCGAGGCTTTCGGCTTCCGTCTTGATCTGGCCGAGAAGGTCCTTCTTTGCTCCGCCGTCGAGCTTATCGCCGTAATTGATGAGGCTGGTCGCCGAACCGAGGATCGACGATAAGGGCGTGCGGAAGTCATGTGAGATGGAAGCCAATAGCGTATTGCGCACGCGTTCGGCTTCTGTCGCGGTCCTCACGCTCACCATTTCACGCGCCAGCGAGGCGCGCTCCAGCGCGGCGGCGGTTTGCTCCGACAGCGTATCGAGCAGCGCGCGCGCCTCCGAATCGAGCGGCGGCGTTCCGGGCGGTTTGGCAACGCCGATGACGCCGAGCGTGTTGTCGCCAATGCGTAACGGCACGAAAAACCACGGAATGATGGGCAGAGTCGCCGTATCCGCGCCCGCCGGCTCGACGTGGCTATAGGCCCAGCGCGCCGCCGTCATCGGCGCAGCATCGAGCGTATCCTCCGGCGGCCACGATGCGGTCAAATCGAGATCGTCATCGCGCGCCAGCATGACCACCACGGAACGTCCAAGGCTGGCGTGGATTTCACTTGCCGCCCCTTCCGCCACCGCGTCGAGCGTGGCGAGACCCGAGAGCCGGCGCGTGAATTCATAGAGCCGCCGCATCGCGCGCATGCGCGTGGCCGAGACCTCCGCTTGCGCGCGCACCCGGCCCGCAAGCGCCGAGGTAATGACGGCCACCAGCAGAAAGATCACCAGTGCCAGCAGTTCGTAAGGTTCAGCGATGGTAAAGGTATAGATCGGCTCGATGAAAAAGAAATTGTAAACCAGGAACGACAGCACCGAGGCATAGATCGCCGGCCAGATAGCGAAGTTCACCGCGGTGAATAAGACCGCCAGCAGGAACACGATCGACAGATTCGGGATCGGCGTGAGCTTGGTCAAAAGTTCGCCGGCGCCGAGCGCCGCGACGACCGCGAACGTCGCATAAGCGAACGCAAGCGGCTTGAATGCAACCCCGTTCGACCCGCGCCAGGCACGCGTTGGCGGCAGAGCCTCGGTCTCGCGCGTCACCACATGAATGGCGATGTCCTGCGTCCGCCGCACCAGTTCGTGCGGCAGCGAGCGGCGCAGCAACTCGCTGAAAAAGCCGCCGCGTGAACGCCCGATCACGATTTGAGTGACATTTTCGAATTTCGAAAACCGCAGCAGTTCTGCCGGCAGGTCGCCGCCAGTCAAAGTCTGCGTCTCGGCGCCGAGGCTTTCGGCGAGTTTCATGGCCTCGTCCAGCCTTTGACGTGCGGCCTCGTTGAGATTGGCACCCGGCCGTTCCACGGTGACCGCGATCCATGGCGCATCCATCAAGTCGGCCAATCGCTTCGCGGTCCGCACCACCGTCGGCGAAATCGGATCGGGTCCGATGCAGGCGAGGATACGTTCGCCCGCCGCCCACGGTCCCTCGATCGCATGCGCCTGCATGCGCTCGATCAAGTCGGCATCGATGCGCGCGGCCGCGCGCCGCAGCGCCAGCTCGCGCAGGGCGGTCAGGTTTTGCGGTTTAAAAAAGCTTTCGACGGCGCGGGCCGCGGTGTCCTGGACATAGACTTTTCCTTCCGCGAGACGCTTGAGCAATTCGTCGGGCGGAAAATCAACTAGGATGATCTCGTCCGCCTTATCGAACACCGTGTCGGGCACGGTCTCGCGCACGCGGACTTTCGTGATTTTCAATATGACGTCGTTGAGGCTTTCCAGATGCTGGATGTTGAGCGTCGTCCAGACATCGACGCCGGCCGCCAGCAATTCGGCAATATCCTGCCAGCGCTTGGGATGGCGGCTCCCTGGCACGTTGGTGTGGGCGAACTCATCGACCAGCAACAGACTTGGCCGGCGCGCCAGCGCCGCATCCAGGTCAAACTCCTTCATCACCTGGTTTCGATAGACCATCGGTTTGCGTGGCAGAAAGTCGAAGCCGTCGATCAATTGCTCGGTTTCGCGGCGACCATGGGTCTCGACCAGACCGGCGACGACGTCGCGTCCGCCCGCCTTTTCGCTGCGCGCAGCGGTGAGCATGGCGTAGGTCTTGCCGACACCCGGCGCAGCGCCGAGAAATATTTTCAGATGCCCCCGGCCCTCTTTCTTAGCGAGGGCGAGCAGGGCATCCGGGGAAGCTCGTTGCGCTAGGTCGCGAACCATTTAGCCGGCATTTTACGACTTAAGCTCGTCGAGCGCGAGGTTAAGCTTGAGCACGTTGACCCTCGGTTCGCCCAGCAAACCAAAGGTACGGCCTTCAACCTGGGCGTCGACAAGAGCGCGGACGCGCTCCTCAGGGAGGCTGCGGGCCTTGGCGACCCGCGGCGCCTGGAAATAGGCCGACTCGGGCGAGATATCCGGATCAAGACCGCTGCCCGAGGTGGTCACCAGATCGGCCGGGATTGCCGCGGACGGATTCGCTTGTCTGAGCGTAGCCACGTCACCCTTCACGCGATCGGCGAGCGCCTTGCTGGTTGGGCCAAGGTTGGAGCCCATTGAGTTCACGGCATTGTAAGGTGCGTCGATGGTCTTGGTCGCATCCTTCGGATCCGGCGTATTGGTCGCGGAAGGCCGGCCGTGGAAATATTTGGCGTCGGCGAAGACCTGCCCGATCAGGGCAGAACCTACGACCTTGCCGTCGCGTTCGATCAGGCTGCCTTGCGCCTGGCGCGGGAAGATGACTTCCGCGATCCCGGTGATCGCAAGCGGGTACGCCAGGCCCGTGATCAGAGTCAGCAAGACGATCAGGATGATGGCCGGACGGATTTCTTTGAGCATGGCTGTGTCTCCTCAGACCAAGTGCAAGGCGTTGACCGCGAGATCGATGGCCTTGATGCCGATAAACGGTAGCACGATGCCGCCCAGCCCGTAGACCAGCAGGTTACGCCGCAACAGCGGGCCGGCGCCGATCGGACGATAGGCGACGCCTTTCAACGCCAACGGAATAAGCGCGATGATGATGAGCGCGTTGAAAATGATCGCCGACAGGATCGCGCTCTGCGGCGTGGTGAGTTGCATGACATTGAGCACGGCCAGTTTCGGATAGAAGGCGAGGAAAATCGCCGGGATGATGGCAAAATATTTCGCCACGTCGTTGGCGATCGAGAACGTGGTCAGCGCGCCGCGCGTCATCAGCAGTTGTTTGCCGATCTCGACGACTTCGATCAGCTTGGTCGGATCGGAATCGAGATCGACCATGTTGCCGGCTTCGCGCGCCGCCTGCGTGCCGGCCTGCATAGCAACGCCGACATCAGCTTGTGCCAGCGCCGGTGCATCATTGGTGCCGTCACCGCACATGGCGATCAGCCGCCCGTTTTCCTGCTCCTTGCGGATGTAGCGCAACTTGTCCTCGGGCGTCGCCTGGGCGATGAAATCGTCGACGCCTGCTTCCGAGGCAATCGAGGCCGCCGTCACCGGATTGTCGCCGGTGATCATCACGGTCTTGATTCCCATGCGGCGCAGCGCGGCGAAGCGGTCTTTCACATCCGGCTTCACCACGTCCTTCAGGTGAATGACGCCAAGGATGCGACTGCCTTCGACCAAGCCGAGCGGCGTGCCGCCGGAGCGCGCGATCTTGTCGACCGCGGCACGGAAATTCGGCGGCTCGGGAACGTCGCCACCGGCTTGCTCGCGCGCGAATTTGAGCACCGAATCGATCGCGCCCTTGCGCAGCTTGCGGTCGCCGATATCGACACCGGACAGCCGCGTCGTCGCCGAAAATTGAATAAACTTGGCGCCGGCCGGCGCCGTCTGGCGATGCACTTTGTATTTGTCCTGCGTCATCGTGATGATGGAGCGGCCCTCCGCGGTCTCATCGGAATCGCTGGCAAGCAATGCGGCCGCCGCGGCCTCGCTCTCGCTCACACCCGGGACCGCAATGATCTCGGTCGCCTGCCGGTCGCCGAAGGTGACGGTGCCGGTCTTGTCGAGCAGCAAAGTGTCGACGTCGCCGGCGGCCTCGACCGCACGGCCGGACATCGACAGCACGTTGAAGCGCACCAGCCGGTCCATGCCGGCAATGCCGATGGCTGAGAGCAGCGCGCCGATGGTGGTCGGGATCAGCGTTACAAACAAGGCGACTAGAATGACAATCGAGACCGCCCCTCCCGCGTAAGTCGCATAACTCGGGATGGTCGCGGTCGCGAACACGAAGACGATGGTCAAGCCGATCAGCAAGATGTTCAGCGCGATCTCGTTCGGCGTCTTCTGCCGTTCGGCGCCTTCGACCAGTTTGATCATGCGGTCGAGGAACGATGAGCCGGGCGACGAGGTGATGCGGATCACGACGCGGTCGGAAATGACCGTTGTGCCGCCGGTCACGGCCGAGCGGTCGCCACCGGATTCGCGGATGACGGGCGCGGATTCACCCGTAATGGCGGCCTCGTTGACCGAGGCGATGCCTTCGATGACGTCGCCGTCGCCGGGAATGATATCGCCGGCCTCGCACACCACGAGATCGCCCGCCTGCAGATCCTCGGCCGGAACGCCCTCATAGACCTCATAATTGTCCGGCATCAGGATGCGCTTGGCGCGCGTCTCGGTGCGGGTTTTACGCAGATTGTCGGCTTGCGCCTTGCCGCGACCTTCCGCGACCGCTTCGGCGAAGTTCGCGAACAGCACGGTGAACCACAGCCAGAGCACAATTTGGAACGTGAATCCGGTGTCCGCGTGATGCTGAACCAAGTCGCGCACCAGCAAGACGGTGACCAGCGCCGTGACGACCTCGAGCACGAAGATGACCGGATTCTTGATCAGCGTTGCCGGGTTGAGCTTGACGAAGGCCTGGCCGATGGCGGGTCCCACGATCCTCGGATCGAAAAGCGTGGAGACAGGCATCCGTTTGCGCAGTTTGGAAGTATCCATTGCCGTAACTCCGAATGAATCTGTCTCAGAAAAGGGTGTTCGCCTGCATCGCAAGATGCTCGACGATGGGTCCGAGCGCGAGCGCGGGGAAGAATGTGAGGCCCCCGACAACAACGATGACGCCGACCACCAGGCCGACGAACAGGCCGCCGGTGGTCGGGAACGTGCCGGTCGATGCCGGTATGCTCTTCTTCTCCGCCAACGAACCGGCGATCGCCATGGCCGGGATGATCATGAAGAAGCGCCCGACGAACATCGCAACGGCGCCGGTGATGTTGAAGAACATCGTATTGGCCGTGATGCCGGCGAAGGCGAGCCGTTATTGCCAGTGCTCGACACATATAGGTAGAGCATCTCCGTGAAGCCGTGCGGCCCCGCGTTGCCCAGCTGCGACACCCCGTCCGGATTGACCGCGGCGACCGCGGTCCAGCCGAGATACATCAGCGGCAGCACCAGGATCGCAAGCATCGCCATCTTGACCTCTTTGGCCTCGATTTTCTTGCCGACATATTCCGGCGTGCGGCCGACCATCAGGCCGGCGACAAAGATCGAAATAATGACGAACAGCAACACGCCGTACATGCCGGCACCGACGCCGCCGACGATGATTTCGCCGAGCTGTATGTTGATCAGCGGGATCATGCCGCCGAGCGCGGTAAACGAGTCGTGCATGGCGTTGACCGCGCCGCACGAAGCAGCCGTGGTGATTACGGCAAACAGCGCCGAGGCGACGATGCCGAAACGGACTTCCTTACCTTCCATGTTGCCACCGGCGACGCCAAGCGCGTGCATGGCGCTGGTGCCGCTGGCTTCCGCCCAGTAGCAGACGATGACGCCGGCGATGAACAGGACGCCCATGATGGCGAGTATCGTCCAGCCCTGGCGCTGATTGCCGACCATGCGGCCGAACACGTTGGTGAGCGCAGCGCCGAGCGCAAAGATCGAGATCATTTGAATGTAGTTCGACAGCGCCGTCGGATTTTCGAACGGATGCGCGGCATTGGCGTTGAAGAAGCCGCCGCCATTGGTGCCGAGCATCTTGATCGCGACCTGCGAGGCGACCGGCCCGAGCGCGATGGTCTGTTTGGCGCCTTCCAGCGTCGTCGCATCGACATAGGCGCCGAGCGTCTGCGGCATGCCCCGCCAGACCAGGAACAGCGCAAAGGGCACGCAGATCGGGAGAAGGATGTAGAGCGTGCAACGCGTGATATCGACCCAGAAATTACCGACGGTCTTGGCCGAGGCGCGGGCGAAACCGCGAATAAGCGCGACTGCCAGCACAATGCCGGTCTCCGCCGACAGGAAATTCTGGTGCGTGAGGCCGAGCATCTGCGTGAGGTACGACATCGTGCCCTCGCCGCCGTAATTCTGCCAGTTGGTGTTGGTGATGAAGCTCACCGCCGTATTGAACGACAGATCCGGCGCCACAGCGGTCTGTTCGGCCGGGTTGTACGGCAACGAAGCCTGTGCGCGCATCAGCACGTAGAGGATGAGAAAGCCGCCGACGTGAAAAAGCAGCATGCTGACGGTGTAGATCAACCAGGTCTGCTCGCGTTTCTCTTCGACGCCGCCCAGGCCGTAGATCACGGCTTCGATCGGGCGCAGGACCGGCGACAGGAAGGTGCGATCGCCGTTGAAGACGCGCGTCATGTAAGTGCCCAACACCGGCGTGATCGCGATAATGATCGCGCAATAAAGGAGGATTTGAACCCAGCCAATCGTGGTCATGACACGCCTCTCAGAATTTTTCAGGCCGCAGCAGAGCGTAGGTGAGGTAAATGAGCAGGCCCGCGGTCACGAGGCCGGCGAGCGAATAATCGAAGACCATGGTCGTTCTCCTAGAGCCGGTCGCAGGCGTAGCTGTAGCCAATCGCCAGCGCGAAAAAGACCAGACCCATTGCCAACATGATGACGTCGAGCATCGTTTGCTCCCTTTCAACTTCTTTGGGGCAACGATTCAAGTAGGACTGGGACGATAAGGAAGCGATGTGGAATGCAGTTGATCTGCATCAAGAAGAAATAAAGATCGCGCGCCGCACGCCCGCGCCTGGCCACGCTAGCCGCCCTTTATGACGCCCTTACAAGGCGGGTCTCATTTCCCAATCGAATTCCTATGCCGCAGCGCACACATTCCGCACCACGGAAGCAGGAGAGGCTTCCGCAAGAACAACAGGGAATGACTTCGATGACTGCCCTTCCGCTCGAAAACATCAAGCTCGTCATGCTGTTCGTGCTGATCAGCTCGACCATTACGCTTTCGCGCCTTAGTGACCGGAAAGCCAGGCCGGCGCACACGAAGAGCCGCCGCAGCCATCACCGCGCTGTATCGGCCCGCCTCTAAAGGAGCGAAAAATGTCTGTTTTAGCCCATCGGAAAAACGTCGGAATTTCCACGGCGTTTGACCAACTCGATCGCGCGGCAATCGCCGCCCCCGTCGTGGCGGTCGCCCGCTTCCTGCGCAAAACGATTGTTGCAAGCGCGAAGTTCTTCGTCCGCGCCATGAATACGGTCGCAGAAGTGCGGCTGCAGCAAGCGAAGATCGAGGTTGAGCTCTATCGCAATCGCTACAAACACTCGTCGAAAAACGACGACGATCTGCCAGTCTTGCGTTGAGGGAACGCTCGGCGGGATCCGGAGCAATGCCATGTTAATCATCTCTCAATCTCGGACTTCTGCACAAATCGCGGGCCAATCGGCAGCTGTGCGCAGGGATTTGAATGCCGTGTGGACGCGCGCAGCACGCTGGGCCGTCGCTATGGCGAAGCGCCTCTTTCCGGTTGTTGTTGTGTTTGACTTCTTCGCCGTCGCGATTGCTGCAACAATCGCAATCCGCTTGGCGATCTGGCTTCCCATCTACCTCCACTTGCGGGGCTAATGACCATCAAGGAGGCGTGTCATGAAACATGCTGAACCTCCCTCGACGGCTTCGTGTTCGACAACTTCAATTTTTTTGATTGGCAGAAACAGCCGGGGCAATTGGGTCGTTCAAGACCAACAAGGCGTTCGTGGTGGGCTTTTTGTCGCCCGCGCCGAGGCGCTCAAATTCGCGATGTTTGAGAACGGCAACCGGCCGCAAGCGGTCGTTATGGTTCCTGGAATTTTTGAACTAAATATTAAGTCGCGCGGCCGGCCTCACACATCACCCGCCATCCAACACTGATACAGCACGAGAGCGAAAGGTGGCTTGAGGCGACGACCTGTCAGCATTGGCCGCCGCGTCGCACAGTCGTTGTCCTGCCTCAATTGAATCTGCAATTGGCTTCTCGATCAAGGCCGGCACACCCGCAGCGATGGGCCAGACCAGGCTCCAGATGCAGGTTGTTCGGCGTGGCGAGAATGACGCCGTCAGGCCGCTCGCACTTGAACAAATCGGCCAAAGACGAAAACAGCAGAACACCCGCTTTGGCCGCGACCTCACCTGCACTTGATGCCGGATCGACAATTGCCGCCAAGCCGCAGTTGCGGTCTGCCAAGACGAGTTCGATGTGGCGGCGCCCAATGGCACCCACACCGGCAACCGCTATACGCAAACGTTTCATACCGATCAGAGGCCGATCGCGGCAGGATCGGGTGCCAGCCGCGACTGAGCATTCAGCCGGATCGGGGCATTGATGGCGCCAAAGCCCTTGTAGCCGCGCCGCTCGACGATTTCCAAAAAGAACAGGTCCTTGAAGCTCTTGGTATAGAGCTGCAAATATTCGCCGTCGGCGTCTTTGTCGTAGAGGATATTGTTGGCCTGCAAGAGCTTCAGCCGACCGTCGGGCAGATCGAAGCGCGCGGCCAGGTCGTCGTAGTAATTTTCCGGAATGTCCAGGACGTCCACGCCGTTCGCTTTCAGCCGGGCGGCCGTTGCCACGATGTCGTCGCTGGCAAAGGCAATGTGCTGCACGCCCGAGCCGAAATATTCGTGCAGGAATCGCGATGACTGCGTGCGCTGGCTTTGCGAGGCATTGAGCGCGATCCGCAGCGCGCCATCGGCGCTCTCCACCACCTGGCTGCGCACCACGCCGCCCGGATCGTTGATATCGACCTGCGGCGTTTTTCTCACGTCCAGAAGCGACGTGTAGAACAGCAGCCAGGACAGCATGTCTTCGTAGTGCATTGATTGCGAGATGTGATCGACGGTCGTCAGTCCGGCGCCGGCGCTGTTCTGCGGCGCGGCGGTCGGTTCGAACTCGACGTCCCAGACCTTGCCGAGTTTGCTGGTCGGATCGAGAAAATACACGAGACTCCCGCCGACGCCGCGCACCGCCGGTATCTCCAGTTCGCTGGGGCCCACCTTCTGGCGGAACGGCGTATCGCACAGCTTCTCGGCGCGATCGAGCGCCGCCGCCGCGCTCTCCACTTTCAGGCCGATTGCGGCAACGGAAGGCCCGTGGGTGATGTAGTGCGAATGGGCGAAGCCCTCCTTTTCCTTGTTGATGACCAGGTTGATCGAGCCTTGCGTCCAACGCGTCACTGATTTCGTTTTGTGCCGCGCCACGTTGCTAAATCCGAGACCGAAGAATAACTGCGCAAGCTCGTCGGCCATGCGGTCATCGACGGCAAATTCGATGAATTCGACGCCCAGACATTTCGACCGCGGCGAAATTTTTGGAAACCCGTTTGCAACGGTGCCGCTTTTTTCACGCAGCTGATCCATCAGATAGACCAGCGAGCGCTGGCCATCGACCGCGAGCGCGCGCGGCGAGCCGGCGCGGAACTGGTCGTTGAAAATCTCAAGCGACAGTTCGCCGTCGTAACCGGTCGCCTGCAGGGCCTGCATGAATTCGACCAGCGGCATGTCTCCCTGCCCAGGGAAACACCGGAAATGCCGGCTCCACGACAACACGTCCATGTCGAGCCAAGGAGCGTCGGCAAGCTGAACCAGGAAGATGCGGTCGGCGGGAATCGAGCGCAGCGGCTTGAGATCGGTTTTGCGGGCAAAGGTATGAAATGTGTCGAGCACCAGGCCGATCGCGGGATGGTCCGCGCGCCGTACCACCTCCCAGGCATCGCGGTAGTCGCTAATATGGCGGCCCCAAGCCAGCGCCTCGAACGCCACGCGCAAGCCGCGTTTGGCCGCCCGTTCGCCGAGTTGTTGAAAGTCGGCGGCGGCGCGGTCGATACCGGCAAGTGAATCCGGCGACACGTTGCTGCAGACCATCAGTAAATCGCAACCAAGCTCCTGCATTAGATCAAATTTTCGTTCGGCGCGATCGAATGTCCGAATTCGTTGCGTGTCGGGCATTCCTTCGAAATCACGGAACGGCTGAAAGGTAATCACCTTCAGACCCAAATCGGCCACCTCCTTCGCCACATCCGCCGGCGAACCGCTATAGGAAAGCAGGTCGTTTTCGAAGATTTCGACACCGCGGAATTCGGCCGCTGCGATCGCTTGCAGTTTCTCACTCAAACCTCCGCTCAGGCAGACCGTGGCTATGGATGTTTTCATGTCTCTTGCCCTCCAGCTTCCCAGCACCAACTCATTTCATTTTGTCCAGTGCCGCCTCGCGTGCCGCAAGCGCTACGGTGAATGTGCGATGCAAGCGCGCAAGATCAGGCTCTACGCCCGTGAATAACCGGAATGCTTCGACCGCCTGGTGCACGCACATGCCGCCTCCGTTCAGGGTACGAGCGCCTTTCGCGGCGGCCGCTTGAATGAACGCGGTTTCGATCGGCGTATAAATGACGTCGGCGGCCCAGTGAGCCGCTGTCAGCGCGGCAACCGGAACCGGATTTCCGGGAAAGCCGCGCATGCCGACCTGCGTCGCGTTAACAACACCGGCGGCTGGCGCGATGTCGCGTTCGAGACTGCTTGTGACGCGGCAGCGCGATGCGCCGTAGTGCTTTATGATATCGGCCATCAGCGCATTGGCGCGCACGCTGTCCTGATCATGAAGGATGAGGACTGCAACGCCTAGATCCATCAAGGCAAAAGCGACCGCGCGACCGGCACCACCCGCCCCGACCAAAACCACCGTCGCACCCTGCGCACTGCCACGTCCGAACGTTTCCTCGAAACTGCGGCGCCAGCCGCGCCGGTCGAAATTGTAGCCGGTGGTGCGGCCGTCCGGTGCAATCGCGACGGTATTGACCGCGCCGGTCTGCGCGGCCTCGGGGTCCACGGTATCGAGCAGCGGGATGACGTCTTGCTTGAAAGGAAAAGTGATGTTGGTGCCGGTAAAGCCGGCGACCTTGAGCGCGTCAAGCATTTGTGCGAGGCGGCGCCTCGGCAGCCGGTCGACATCCATTAGATGATAGAAGCCGTCGATGCCGGCGGCCGCAAAGGCGTCGGCAAAAAGCGCCGGTGACAGCGACCCCATGATATTCGCACCAATCAGGCCGAGAAGAACCTTGCGGTTGCTCATGACGCACCCGCCGCTTGGGCCAAACCGCCGCCGAGAAATAGCTGGGCGATCCTCGGATCGGCAAGAATGCGGGGCGCGGTATCCTCGATACGGGTTTGGCCTTGCTCGAGAACCAGCCCGTAGTCGGAGATCTGCAAAGCTTGTTTGGCGTTCTGTTCGATCAACAGAATCGTGACGCCCTTGTCGCGCAGATCCTTCAGGATCGAAAAAACTTCCTGCACCATCAGCGGCGAAAGCCCGATCGATGGCTCGTCGATCAAAATGAGCTTGGGATCGAGCAGCAACCCGCGCGCGACTTCGAGCATTTTTTGCTGGCCGCCCGACAGCGTCGAGGCTTGCGAACCGGCTTTCTCGTTTAGCATGGGGAACCGGCGCATGATCGCGTCCATGCGACCGGGCAAACTCGCCTGGTTGGGCAGCGCGACGCCACCGAGCTCCAGATTATGCCGCACGCTCAACTCGGGAAAAATATTGCGGCCTTGTGGCACATAGGCGATGCCGGCATCCAGAATCTCGCGCGGCGAAAAATTCGTGGTGTTGCGGCCATCGAATGCGACCGTGCCGCTGCGCACCGGCAGTAAGCCGTAGACCGTCTTGAATAACGTCGATTTTCCAGCGCCGTTGGGGCCGATCACGGTCGTAATGGCGCCGCGGCGGATTTTCGCCGCCGTACCATTGAGAATGGTCATCTTGCCATATCCGGCAAAGACGCCATCGAGAACGAGAATGGATTCGGCCGGGTTCATGCGTTGGCCATTCCGTGTCCGAGATAGGCTGCGATGACAGCCGGATTGCGGCGAATGTCCGCCGGCATGCCATCGGCGATCAGGCGGCCCTCCGCCAGCACCAGTACCCGCGTGCACAGCGCCATGACGAATTCCATCTGGTGTTCGATGACGACAAAGGTCGCCTTGTGTTCGGCGTGATAGGCTTGCAGCCGTTCGCGCAGCAGGCCGAGCATGGTCAGATTCACACCGCCGGCCGGCTCGTCAAGCAGAACAAGCCGTGGGCCGGCCATAAAGGCCATGGCGGCATCGAGCAGTTTTTGCTGACCGTAACTCAGCGATCCGGCCTGTTCACCGGAGAGATGCGACAGACGAAAGAATTCGATCATCTGATCGGCGGCATCGCCGAGCCCGGCGTCGGCGCGGCCGATCAAGCGCGAGTACATCGAGCCTTGATGCTCTTGGCCCGCAAGAATGAGATTGTCGCGCACCGAGAGCTGCGGAAACACCTGCAGCAATTGAAACGTTCGGCTGACTCCCAGGCGGTTGATATCGCAGGGGCGCATCCCGGTGGTAACCTTGCCGTCGACGCGCACCTCACCACTGTTCGGGCTGAGCTGCCCGAGAACGCAATTGAACAGCGTGGATTTGCCTGAGCCGTTGGGGCCGATGATGCCGAGAATCTCGCCGTCTCTCACCTCGAACGACACGCCATCGACCGCCGTTATGCCGCCGAAGGACTTGCGCAGATCGGATACTTGCAGAACCGCACTCATGAGCCAGTCGCCTCGCCGTGCACGGCCGGCATCGGCGGATCCCGCCTCACGGCCGCGGCTTTGAGTGCGCGTTCGACCATTCCGAGCACGCCATAAGGACAGAACGCCATCATCACCATGATCAGCGCCGCGTAGGTGATGAGGTAGTAGCCCTCTGCAATCCGCATCCATTCCGGCAGCAGCACGGCAATCAATGCGCCAAGGAAGGGACCGAAGAACTTTCCGCTACCGCCGACGATCACCATCAACAGAAGATTGAACGAGAGGCCGAGCGCGAACGAGTTCGGTTCGATGAATTGCACAAGCGGCGCATAGAGCGCGCCTGAGAGGCCGCCGAGCATGGAGCCAATGGCGAAGGCCATCAAAGTATAGCGCCGGGTGTCGAGGCCGAGCGACAACGCGCGGACCGAATTTTCGCGTAAGGCGACAAAGGCGCGCCCCCACGGCGAACGCAACATCCACCATGTGCCCGCCGCCAGCAGCGTCAACATGCCGAGGCTGAAAAAATAGAAAGCTCTCGGATTATTCGTCGACCAGCCGAACAGCGTCGGTCGCGCGATGCTGCCGATGCCATAGATGCCGTGGGTGAGCCATTCTTCGTTACGCAAGACGAGGAACACCAGCGTCGTGAATGCGAGCGTGACGAACGCCAGATAGTGATGCTGCACCCGCAGCGCGGGATAGCCGAGAATCCACCCGACAGCGAAACACAGCAACCCGGCGCTAACAAAAGCAGCCGGATAGGGCCAGCCCGCTTGCATCAGCAGCGCTGCCGCATAGGCGCCGATCCCCACGAATGCGCCCTGCGCGAGCGAAACCTGACCGGCATAGCCCAGCGTGAGATTGAGACCGATTGCTGCGATGGTCAGAACCACCCACATCGAAATGAGGTAGACGCCGAACGGCTTGAGGAAGAACGGGAGCCCGACCGCGCAAAGCGCGACAATGACTATCAAAACGGCACCGAGGCGGTTCATACCGTGCGCTCCTCGATGCGGCCGAGCAGACCTTGCGGCCGCAGCAAGATCACTGCGATGAGGATGAGCAACGGAAACGCGCCACGGTATTGCGAGGAAATGTAAGCCGCCGACAAATTGTCGAGGATGCCGAGGATCACGCCGCCCAGGATTGCGCCGCGCACCTGATTGAACCCGCCGATGATGGCGGCCAGGAACGCCGTCATGCCCAAGGTTTCGCCGTTGGTGAACTTCGCCAGATAAATCGGGCTTATCAGAATCGACGCGATGGCAACGAGCACGCCATTGATCAGAAACGTGTACAGCACCATCCGCCGCACGGGGATGCCCAGTATGCGCGCCAGCGTCGGGTTCTGCGCGGTCGCCTGCATCGAGCGCCCGAGCCGTGTCTTGTGCAGCAAAAGATGCAGCGCAACCACGGTTGCAACTGCCACCGCCAGAACGGCAAGGCTATCGGTCGATATCACGGCGTCGAAAATGTGCAGGTCGACCGCCGGCACCAGCGTAGGAAACGGCTGCGCCTGCGAGCTGTAAAAATCCTTGGCGGCTTCTTTCAGAAACAGCGAGAGCGCAATGGTCGAGATTACCAGCGGCAACACGCCGTGCTTAAGCATCGGATCGACGATAATGAGCTTGAAAACCACGCCGAGAACAAGAACCGACAGGACGATGCCGACCAGCGCGGCAAGCCAGAACGGCGCGCCGAAATTCATCGCCGCCAGAATAAAGAACGCCGGCAGCATGACGAATTCGCCCTGGGCGAAATTGATCGTCTGCGACGTCTGCCAGAGCAGCGTAAATCCGACAGCGATCAAGGCGTAGATCGCCCCGGTCGCGAGGCCGGATACCAGAAGCTGAATAAACGAAGCCATCGGCACCCGCATTTGGCTTCCGCCCGGCGCGCGGCCGGGCGGGAGAATTCCAAAGTTGTGAAGCCTATTTACCGAGTTTGGGCAGAATCTGAACGATCTTCTGCTTGCCGCCCACGACCTCGCCCAGGAAGCTTTCGCGGTCAATGTCGCCGTTCTTGTCCCACGTCGCTTCCATCAGCATTTGCGGTTCCTGCTTCGGCGTGATGGTCAGGCCATGGGCGGTTTCGGCAAAGAGCTTGCTGTCGAATTTGCCCATTTTCTCGGTTACGTATTTGACGAAATAGACACCGGTGTAGCCCTTGATGCCGTTGTGGTCGCAGAGATAGTTGAAGCGCTTCTTGAATCGAGCGGCGAACTCCTGCACGGCGGGGATGGGCGCATCGACGGTGAGTCCGACATGGCCTCGCACGCCTTCGGCGGCGCCGCCGGCAAGATCGATCACTTTTTGGCCGAGCAAGGTCGTCTCGCCGATGAGTGGCGCCTTGATGCCCTGCTTTTTGGCTTCCTTGAGGAAGCGGGCGCTCTCTTCTTCATTGAGATAGACAAAGATCGCGTCGGCATTGGCGGCCTTGACCTTGACCACGTCGGCGGAGAAGTCGGCTTGGCCGGCCTCGGTGGAGATATCGGCGACGACCTTGATGTTGCGTAACGCCATTTCCTTGGTGAACGTGTCCCGCCCACCTTTACCGAAATCATTGTTCACCCAGACGATGGCCACGCTCTTCGCCTTGACGCCGTCGCGAACGTAATTCGCGATCTTCGGCATGCTGAATTGCTGGCCGAACGAGGTGCGGAAAACGTAACGATCGCCTTTCTGCGTGATCGCCGCCGCTTCGCCGCCCACGATTTCCGGGATTTCCGCCTGCTGCGTGAGTGCAATATCAACCATCACCGAACCGGAAAAGACCGGTCCGAAAATGACGTAGGGCTTGTTGTCGAGCACCTTCTGGATTTGCGAGCGCGAAATGCCGGCCTCGCTTTGCGTGTCGAGGAGCGGCATGTCGATTTTCTTGCCGAGGATACCGCCCTTGGCGTTGATCTCCTCGACTGCCAGCAACATGCCGTCGCGGAAATTGGTACCGGACACAGCACCCGGACCCGACAATTCAATAACGGCCGGCATGTAGACGGTCGTTGCCGTCGATTGCGCGAGGGCCGGCGTGGCCAAGCCAAGGCTCGCCGCCATCACCGACATCAATAATCCTGGACGAAACATTGGGCTTTCCCTCCGTACTGTTATGACCCGTTGAGCGGGTTCTGTTGCATCGGCGACGCCCCGTTTGTGGGCATCCCACAATCATGACCATGAAGACGGCCCTTGGGCACGTCAATAACCAAGACGTATGAGAAACTTAACATCATGTTATTTTTTACGCGATGGCCGCGTGGCCGTTGAATTCGTGCGCCGTGACGCTTGCGCCGGTGCGGCAGTGGATTCCATGTGGCCGCGCAGCACCGCGACGAAGCGCGCGCTATAGCCGGAAAGCGTCGCGTCCTTGCGATGCGCCACATAAGTCTCGAACAGCGTCGGCTCGACAATGTCGAGCGCCCGGAGATTCGGCCAATTGTTAGCCGCGAGCGTGAACTCGTCGATCAGCGCGATGCCGAGATTGTGGGTCACCAACGCGCAGACGGTCGTGCCGAACCGCGCCCGGATGGTGACTTCGTAATGGAGCGCCTGACTTGAAAAGATTTCGGCCATGATCCGGCCATACGGGTCGTTCGGATCGACACCGATCAGCGGATATTTGACGATCTCCTTCGCGGTCACACGCGGGCGGAGCGACAGCGGATGCCCCTCCGGCACGATGCATTTGAGCCGGCCGCGCGCCAGCGGAACGAATGTCAGCATTGGATGTTCGAATTTATAACTCAATGCCACCAGTTCGCCTTTGCCGAGCAGAAGATAATCGACCGTGTCCTCTCGTTTGAGGATGTCGACCTCGATCAATAAATTTGGAAATGCCTTGCGAACATCGGCGATAGCGCGTGGCACCATCACGGCGGCAATGCTGGGCGCCGATCCGATCTTGAGTTCAGTATTAGCGCCGCGCTTGATGCGCGAGATAACGAATTGTAGGTCTTCGACCTTGTCGTAGACGCCGTTGATCTGGTTGAAGATGGTATTGGCCTCGCGCGTCGGACTGTAGCGGCCATTTTTACGGCTAAACAGTTTGACCCCCACGGATGTTTCCGCGTGCTTCATCACACGGCTGACGCCGGGCGAAGAGACATTGAGTAGCTTCGCCGCACCGCCGACGGTGCCGGTCACCATGATGGCGCGGATGACTTCGATCTGACGCAACGTGAGCATTGGCGTCTTGTTAGCCCCGACATTCGCGGTAGACCCCAACATAACAGGTCTGGCAGGACTGCACCCGATTAGATAGAACCAGATCTCCCGATAAACTTTCCAGAAATCGGGAATATTGCTTCTATAAACGAGCCACTTGTGTGGCTGCGACCTGCCCTGCCAAACGGCCAAGGACCGTCGCGGTTAGAAGACCGTTCCCGGAAAGATAGCCAGCCGCGCTTGGCCCCGATACGCCGGCCGCTGCGCCGCCGGCTGCGAACAAATTCGGCAGCAGAGTTCCGTCCTTACGTTTGACACGCCCGACGCCGTCGATTGCGAGACCGCCCTGAGTGTGGAACAGCGCGCCGGTGACTTTGACTGCATGCAACGGTGGCAGACAACTTTGCGCCGGCATGAATTGCCGACCGAACCGGTCGCGTCCGCTATTTGCCTTAAGCCCGTCAACCTCTTCCCATTCCGCGGCGAAAGCCTCGAGCGGAACACGCATGGCTGCGGCAAGCGCTTCAACACCATCCGCGCATATGATCGCACCGGTTCGCTCGGCGTTGCGGAAATCCTCAAACTGCCGTGCCACGCTGGCGATGCGCGCATCGAACACGCTCCAGGCAAATGCATCTGGCTGCCGTAGCACCTCGGCCGCCTGCTCGGAATAACCTTGCGATTCATCGCAGAAGCGCTGGCCGTCGCCGTTGATTTGGATACCGCCCTGCATAATTACGGCCCAGGTGATGAGAATATTGTGCGGCACTGCAACCGACCCGTGGCCTTGATAGCCGCCGAGGTGAGCTAGTTGCGCACCGAGCGCATTACCCCAGATCACCGCGTCGCCTCTATTTCCTCGATGACCGAAATAAAGCGCGTTGGCCATTTCGGGAATGAAACGACGGACAAGGTCTGGATTTCCGCCATAGCCGTTGCAGGCGAGGATCAAGACATCACAGCCAATGCGTTCGCGTTTGCCATCGCCGCGAATTGTCTCAACGCCTCGAATACATCCGTCAGGCCCCGTCAACAATGTCTCGGCTATACATTCGGAGATAATGGAAATGTCACTGGCCTCGGCCGCACTGCGGAGCCGGTTGATCAGTTCTAATCCAGTGCGCGTCGGCAAGCCGTGCATCCGCAAAGCCGAATGGCCCGGATAGTTGAAATTGTCGACGACGTCGAATGGCAAACCATAACGATCCACCAGCCATTCGATCACCGCGCCCGCGTCCTGCGCCACCGCGTTAACGATCGCTTGATCCGCCTCTCCTTTGGCCTTGCGCTGGATGTCGCCAGCGAACAGTTGCGAACTGTCGACGATGTTTTTGGCGCGCTGGAAACGCGTGCCCGCAGCCGGAATGAGTCCGGCCGAGAGAGCCGTCGAGCCGGCCGGCACGGCGTCGCGCTCGATCAACACCGCATCGACTCCGGCCTCTTTGGCGGCAAGCGCCGCGCACAGCCCGGCAGCGCCGGCACCAATGATCAGAAGCGCCGTTTCTGCGGTTAATTTTTCGCCCGCTGTAATCGCCATCGTGCTCATTATGCCTCGACGTCAAGCATCATCGCGCATAAATATAGCTCATTGCATAAGAACGGCGGCGGACCTCCGCAGATATTTGCCGCGAGCTGGCCCAACGATGTTCCCGTTGTCATAAACAAGAGCGCCCCGCAAAAACGTGCTCTTCACCCGACCGCTGAGTTCTACACCTTCGAATGGTGAGTAGCCCTGCACAGATTCAGATTCGGCGGCACGCACCACGAAACTTTCGTGCGGATCGACGATCGCAATATCCGCGTCATATCCTGGAGCGATATCCCCCTTGCTTGGTAACCCGAACCGTTGCGCTGGCTTCCAGCTCAAAAGCTCGGCCATGTGATTGTATGACATGCCACGCTTGCTGCCCTCGCTCAAAACGCCTGAGAGGAGATATTCGGTGCCGCCAAATCCGGATTTGGCTAGCCAAATGTTGTTTGGGTCGTCTTTTGACCACTTCTGCTCGGCTGAACAGCAAGCATGATCACTGACGATCCAGTCTATTTTTCGGTCAAGCACGGCCTGCCACAGCGCCTCGACGTCCTCGCGTGGGCGGATTGGCGGATTGACTTTCGCATGCACGGCGCATTCGCAATCGGTATCGAGAAGAAGATGGCCAACTGTCACTTCGCGGCGAAAAGCAATATGCGGGAAAACCTGCTGCATGGTCCACGCGGCATCCACTGCTTTGCGTGAGCTCAAGTGCAAAAGATTGATATTCAGACAATTGGTTTCATTTGCCAGATAAGATGCAATCCAGATGGCAAGACCCTCGGAATGGGGAGGACGCGCTGCGCTATAAGCATGTAGACCGGTCAGCTTGCCCTCTCGCTCCACGATCTTTGTATAGGCATTGAGGATCTCTGCGAGTTCGCAATGCAGACTTACGCTGATGTGGGCGGCTTGATCGGGGAATTTGTCCATCAAGCGCTGGGCGGACCGCATAATGAACTCGAAATGCGCGATGTCGTACTGCTCGTCGGGCCCGATCATCAAAAAATCATTTTGTTGCGACGAGCGTCCGTGCAAGCCATAGCCTCCGTAGAACATGAAGATTTTAAATGAGGTCACTCCATGTTCCGTGACGAGAGGCTCCATCTCGTCGATATGCCTCGCCTCGATCGGCGCAAGATGGAAGCCATAATCGACCCAAAACCGACCCGCCGACTGCTTAAACACTTCGGGCATGAACTCCAGGTAAGAGCCGCCTCGATTGAGATAGTAGTGTCCTGTGCGCAGGTAATTCAGGCTTGAGGTAACTCCTCCCATCGCCGCGGCCTTGCTCTCCGAAACCGCGTCCTGGGCGAGCGGCGCATAAATGCCGATATGCATATGCGCGTCGACGCAACCCGGGAACGCGAGGCGATTCTTGGCGTCAAAGACTTGGCCGGCGTGATCGGCCTGAATTTCCGGCTCGAGCCGGGCGATCTTTCCATCCTTGATCGCAATATCAAGACAATCAACCGAGGTATAGTTCGGCCGAACCACGCGCGCGTTCTTAATAATGGTATCGAAAAGCTTGTTCATGCGAGACATTCCTTGGCTACTGTCGTTTCTTGCTATCCGGCGCTGGTGTCGAATCATATCGCCTGCCGCGCTCCAGCATTTCCGGCGTGCCGATCAGTCGGTTGAGCGCATCGAAATCGAACATGCGCTCGCGGAACGGCTGCGTGCTGCCGTGGGCGGCGAGCGAGGCGTAGTAGTCGACCGCGTTTTTGGCCAGCGTGCGCACGATACCACCCGGGAAAATCACCAGCGAAAAACCAAGCGCTTCGAGTTCGGCCGCGGGCAAGATCGGCGTCTTGCCGCCTTCGACCATATTGGCCATCAGCGGCAGCGTGCGCCCGACCTGCTTGGCGATCTTGACCAGTTCCTCGCGCGCCTTCGGGGCTTCGACAAACAGCACGTCCGCGCCGGCGTCGCGGTAGAGCAATGCGCGCTCGACCGCGCGCTCGAAACCTTCAACCGCCACCGCATCGGTGCGCGCAATGATCAACGTGTCTTTTGAATGGCGGGCATCGACCGCCGCCTTGATCTTATTGGCCATCTCGGCGGCCGAGATCAGCGACTTATCGTCGAGATGTCCGCAACGCTTGGGAAAACCCTGATCTTCGATCTGGATCGCCTGCGCGCCCGACTTCTCAAGCAGACGCACCGTGCGATCGACATTGAGCGCGTTGCCGTAGCCGGTATCGGCATCGACAATGAGATTGGCGTCGACGCGGTCGCGGATCAGCGCGACCGTATCAACGACTTCGGTGAGACTGACCAGGCCAATGTCCGGCCGTCCCAGCCGCGTATAGGCGATGGCAGCACCCGATATATAGAGCGTGTGAAAACCGGCTTGCGTTGCGATCAGTGCAGTGAGCGGATCGTAAATACCGGGGGCTATCACAATCGGCGGCTTCGACAGGCGCAAGTGCAAAGTGTTTTGTTGGGTCATGGCTATAATCCGAGAAAAGCGCGCTTGAGATTGGCGTCGGAACGAATGTCGGCGGCGCTGCCCGACATGACAAAACTGCCGTGTTCGAGAATGTAAGCGCGGTGAACGATGTCGAGGCTCTGCATGACGTTCTGTTCGACCAATAGCACCGCGAGCCCGTCTTTGTTCAGCCGCAGGATCATGGCGAACATTTCTTCCACCAGGAGCGGCGATAGACCGAGTGACGGCTCGTCCAGAATGAGCAACTTGGGCTCCGCCATTAGGCCGCGGCCGATCGCTAGCATCTGCTGTTCGCCGCCCGACAGCGTGCCGGCGCGTTGCGAGGCGCGCTCACGCAGCCTCGGGAACATGGCAAACACACGCTCGCGGTTGGCTGCTCGCTGCGCCGAGGCGCGGCGATAGCTGCCAAGATCGAGATTGTCGGCGACCGACATATTGGGAAATATCCGCCGCCCTTCCGGCACGTGCCCCAGACCGGCGGCGACAATCGCGGCCGGGCTGGCGTCGTGGATAAAGCGGCCGTCGAATTCGATCGAGCCTTCGCGGGCGGGAACCAATCCAGAAATTGCCAGGTTGAGCGTCGATTTGCCGGCGCCATTCGAGCCGAGCACGGCTACGATGTCGCCAGAACCGACCACAAGATCGATGCCGCGCAAAATCTCGGTTTCGCCGTAGCCGGCGTGCAGGCCGCACACGTTCAGAAGCGCATCAGTGGGCATGCGCGCCTCCGGCTAATCTGGCCGCGGCGCCGGCGCCGAGATAGGCCTCGATCACCTTCGGGTCGGCTGCGACCTTGGCGGGCGTGCCTTGCGAAATGACGTGGCCTTCCACCAACACGTAGATCTGCTCGGCTAGGCTCATCACCGCCTGCATCACATGCTCGATCATCATGATCGTGACGCCACGCTCGCGGATGGCACGGATGATCGGCACCATGTCGCGGATTTCGGATGGGTTGAGGCCGGCCAGTACCTCATCGAGCAGCAGCAACTTCGGCGATGTCGCCAGCGCGCGCGCAAGCTCAAGCCGCTTGCGGCCGGCCACGGTCAAAGTCGCAGCCGGCTGCTGCAACATCGGTTCGAGGCCCACTAGCTTGGCGACCTCGGCGGCGGCGGCGAGCGCCGCGGCGCGCCCCGCGATATGCAGATGAGCACCCACCGCGATATTTTCCAAAACCGTGAGGCCGGCGAACGGCTGGACGATCTGGAACGTGCGCGCGATGCCTTGCCGCGCGAGTCTATGGGTGGGCATGCCAGTGATGTCGGCGCCGTTGTAGACGATGCGCCCACCGGTCGGCGTTAGAAAGCCCGTGATCAAGGCGAACAAAGTCGTCTTGCCGGCCCCGTTGGGGCCGATCACCGCGGTGATGCGCCCACGCTCAACCGTCAGCGAAGCCTTGTGCACCGCGCGCAAGCCGCCGAACCGTTTCGAGACACCCTCGATCGTCAACATCGGCTCAGTCATGCGCGGCCTCCCGCGTTAGTTTTGCCGACGGCATCAACCACGCGCGGCAGCGCGCAATGAGCCCGGCCACGCCGCGTGGCGCAAAACCGACCACCAAGATCAGCACGACACCGTAGAGGACGAGGTCGAGACCCGGTACATCGCCGGTGACGTGCTTGGCCGCCTCGCCGAGCGTCTTGACCATCAATGCACCGAGCAGCGGCCCGAACACGGTGCCGACGCCGCCGATAATCGGCGCCAGCAGCACCTCAACGGAAATCCATGGGCCGTAAGCGATAGCCGCGTCGAGGAACAGGAAATACTGGGCATAGAAGCAACCGGCAGCCGCCGTCATCGCCGCCGATATCGTCATCGCGCCGAGCTTGACGCGGGTGGCATCGACACCAAGCGCGCGTGCGGCGTCTTCATTCTCGCGCACCGCCGCCAGCCAGGCGCCGAAGCGCGACTGCTCGATCAGTTTGGTGATCACCAGCGCGATTGCGACCAGCGTCAGGATGAACCAAAAGAACGCCGCCCGGCTCTGGAATTGCAGCGCGCGGGCGCCGAGATCGAGCTTGATCAAAGTGCCGACGCCGGCGCCGGTGATCGGCGCCACGCTGGCAATGATGCGCAACACTTCGGCAAAAGCCAGCGTCACCAGCGCGAAATAAGAGCCGCGCAGCCCCGAGCGGAACGTTAGAACGCCGATGCCCGCACCCACCGCCGCGCCTGCCAGGATTCCAACGCCGAAAGCCGGCCACGCATTAAGCCCGTATCGCACCTGCAGGATCGCGGTCACGTAAGCGCCGGTACCGAAGAACGCGGCATGGCCGAATGAGTACTGGCCGCCGAAACCGCCGAGCACGTTCCATCCCTGCCCGGCCAGCGTGAGTAGCAGCGCCGTCACCAGGAAATTCAGCACGGCGTTCGAATTGGTGACAAACGGAATGCAAGCGAGCGCGACGACGGTTGCGACGATTGGCAGAAAGTCGGCGCGGCTCATGCCCGCTCTCCCAGCAAACCACTCGGCCGGAACAACAAGACCAGAATGAACATCAAGAAGATGCCGATCTGGCCGAGCGATTCACCGAGATAAAGACCGCTCAGGCTTTCCACCACACCAACGAACAGTCCACCAATGAGCGCTCCCGGAATCGATCCCATGCCGCCGAGCACCACGGTGGTGAACGCGATCAGCACGAAAGCATTCCCGACATGCGGATTGACGTAATAGGTCGGAATCAGCAGACAGGCGGCGATGGCGACGCAGGCCGCGCCGAGGCCGAAGGTCACCGCATAAATATGCGCAACATCGATGCCGGATAATTGCGCGCCGAGTTTCTCTTTTGCCACCGCACGAATGGCCTTGCCGGTGTCGGTAAAGGTCAACAGCAGCCATAGCAGCAACGCGACGACGACCGCACCGGCAAATCCGGTTAGCCGCGGCACTGACAGAAACATTCCAGCGAACGGCACAACTGAAAAGCCATAACTGACATCAATCGTGCGGGTATCGGCGCGAAAGGCATAAAGCAGCACGTTTTCGATGACCACGGACAAGCCAAGCGTCACCAGCAGGATGTTGCCGTCATTGCCGTGCGATGCCGGACCGATGACGAAGCGCTGCAAGGCATAACCGAGAATGAAAAATGCCGGCACCAGGATGAACACAGCAAAATAAGGGTCGATGCCGAACAGTCTATGCAGAAAGAAAGCTGCGAACAGCGCCGCGGTCAACAGCGCCCCGTGGGCAAAGTTGATGATGTGCAACACACCATAAACCAACGTCAGGCCCAACGCGATCAGCGCGTAAATCGCGCCCGTCAGCAGGCCGTTGATGATCGCCGGGAAGAGAATGCTCAAATGCACGGCACAGCCAAGGCCGGCGCCGTCACGGCGGCGCCGGGTATCTTTGAAGCCGCCGTGACGCGTCCCGCCATCAAGCGGGCGGCAGCGGATAAATCGGCTTTGCCGACGCGAAAGCCTCCGGCAGGATCACCTGGATATCGTTGCCGATCACCTGTGTGTTGGCGGGCGCAGCACCCTCATTCTGGCCATTGACAAATTTCGTCGGGCCATAGGGCATGACGTGGCCGGCAAAGGTCGAACTTGCGAGCGCCTCGGTAATCTTGGCGCGGTCGGCTGATTTCGCACGATCGATGGCGTCCGCCAGCAGCAGCACGGCGCTGTAGTTCATATAAACTTCGTAGGTGAAGAACTGGCCTTGCGCCTCGACCTTTTTCTTCAACGCCAGCGCTTTCGGATTGCGCGGATCGAACCAGTGATTGCAATCCATGATGTACTGCGCTGCCTCCTGAAACTCCTTGACGAATTTGTAGGATGACGCCGCGCCACCGAGCACCGAGTAGATCGCCGCTTTGGGGCGTACCTTCTGCTGCTGCATCGTGCGCGCGAGCAACACATATTCGTTGTAATAGTTGGCCGGGATTACGATGTCCGGCTTGGCCGCCTGGATTTTAAGCACGACGTTATTGAAATCGCGCGTCGGCGTCGGATGCGGGATGGTCTCCAGCACTTCGAAGCCCTGCCCCGGAAGCTGGGCGTTAAGAAGTTTTGCCAACCCGGAGCCGAACGCCGAATCTTCGTGCACGATCATCACGGTCTTGGCCGGCTTGCCGGCTTTGTCGTTGATGGCGACAAGATTGGTCAGCGCGGTCTTGGCGAGCAAGCCAAATCCGGGCCCGAAACGGAAGGTGTTCTTCAATCCGCGCGTGACGATGGCATCGGTGACGCCGACATCCACGATATACGGCAGGTCGTAGCGCGCCGCCGTCTGAGTGGTCGCCAGGCAGATCGCGCTGGCATAGCCGCCGACGATGGCCGAAACGCCGGCCGAATTCATTTTCTCGACTTCGGCGTTGCCGCCATCCGGCGTCGATTGAGCGTCGCCGAGCACCGGCGCTATCTTGGCGCCACGCATGCCTTTGATGCCGCCGGCGGCGTTGATTTCGTCGACCGCGATCGAGGCGCCGAGCCGGCCTTGCTGACCGGAATAAGACAGCGCGCCGGACACCGGCTGCAGGAGGCCGACCTTCACCGCGCCGCCCTGGGCGCGAAGAATCGACGGCGTAGCGAGCGTGACGCTCGCGGCCGCGGCGGCGGTGAGCGCGGATGTTTGCAGAAATTTACGGCGACTGAAACGATTGCTGTTGTTCGACATAGCGTGCCTCCCTTGGCTCAGATGAATGGAATGCTTACAGACGATCTCGACTTTCTCGGTGGTTTGCGCAGTGCAAGCGGCAACGCCGACCAGCTCTTTTTCCTGGCGCCGCCGGAGCGGATCAAATCGAATTCGAAGCTGTAACGATCCGGCCGATACAGCGCCTGCAGATACTCGACGCCGCGGCCATCACAGTCATAGACCGTGCGCACCAGCTCAATCAGCGGCGAGCCGGTCTTGACCCCGAGCGCGCGGGCAACGTCGGGCGCGGCAAGGCCGGCGGAAATTCGCTGAGTCGCGCGCTCCACCTTGACCCCCGAGCGCTCGAGCAATTCAAGCAACGGGCGGTCGGCGAGGTCTTTGGCATTGAAGGTTACGCCAATGCGCTCCGGCACATGCGCGAGTAGATAGGAAAATGGCAAGCCATCGACCGAGCGGACGCGCACCGAACGTTGCAGCGATTCATTGGCGCCCGCGCCCAGCGCTTCGGTGGCAGGACCGCTCGCCTGCACATAGTCAAACGACAGCAACTGTACCTTGGTGCTGCGGCCCATGTCGGCGAGGCTCGCCAGCACGCCAGAGATGTCGGCGGTCATCCGGGACGGCTGTGGCCGGTACACCACCCGCGTTCCAGTGCTACGCCGCCGGTCGATCAGGTGCTCGCGTTCAAGTTCGCCTAACGCCCGGCGCACGGTGACGCGAGATACACTATGCGCCCGCGCCAAGTCATTTTCATTGGGAAGCCGCGCGCCGAAAATCATGGCGCCGCTCATGATGCGATCGCGCAACACGAGATAGACTTGGCGCGCCTTGGTCTCTTGCAATCGGTCCGTCACAGCAACCCCCGCACAACAGCGCCGGGCCTAGTTGAAAAGGCGGACGCTTTACTAGGTATTATTTAGCATACAATATGGTCATTCGACCGCAATGCCCCGCAGGCGTTAAATAACTGCATGACCACACCGCTGACTCTCTTCGACAAACTCTGGTCGAGCCACGAGATCGTGCAGCGCGATGGCGAGGGCTTGCTGTGGGTCGACCGCCACTATGTGCATGAAGGCTCGTTTCACGCCTTCAGCCGGCTTGCGGAACGCGGTGCATCGGTGGCCGAGCCCGCACTGACGTTCGGCGTCGCCGACCACTACGTACCGACGCGCGGACGCGGCAAGCCTATTCCCAATCCTGAAATCGCGCGCATGGTCAGCCAGCTCGATAAAAATGCCGCCGATCAGAACATTACCTTGTTTGGGCTCAAGGATCGCCGGCAAGGCATCGTCCATGTGGTCGGACCGGAATTGGGCCTGACCTTGCCGGGGTTGCTGATCGTGTGCGGCGACAGCCACACCTCGACCCATGGCGCGTTCGGCGCCTATGCATTCGGGATCGGTGCCTCGGAAGTGGCGCATGTTTTGATGACGCAAACCCTGTGGCAGAAAAAGCCCAAACGCATGCGCATCACCGTTGACGGCAAGCTTGCCGAAGGCCTCGGCGCCAAGGACATCGCACTGGCCGTTATCTCAAATATCGGCGCGGATGGCGCTAGCGGCCACGCCATCGAATTTGCCGGCTCTACGATCCGTGCCCTCTCCATGGAGGGACGCATGACTTTGTGCAACATGGCGATCGAGGCCGGCGGCCGTTGCGGCATCGTCGCGCCGGATGCGACAACCTTCGACTATCTAAAAGGCCGCGAGTTCGCGCCCACAGGAGCTACGCTCGACAAGGCCATGCAAGATTGGGGCGAACTGAAATCCGACGCGGGCGCGCCATTCGACCGCGAGGTCTCGATCGAGGCGACGGCGGTGGCGCCGTTTGTCACCTGGGGCACCAGCCCGGAAGATGCTTTGCCGATCGATGCCATCGTGCCCGACCCGGCCCGCGAGCCCAATCCGGAGCGCGCGAAATATATCCGCGGCGCTATCGACTATATGGGCCTTGTGCCAGGCAAGAAGCTGACCGATATCGCCATCGATCGCGTTTTCATCGGTTCGTGCACCAATGCGCGCATCGAGGACTTGCGCGCCGCGGCCGCCATTCTCGCCAATCGCGTCAGCAAGGTTCCAGGCCTCGTCTCACCCGGCTCGTCAAGCGTCAAACGTCAGGCGGAAGAAGAAGGTCTCGACCGGCTGTTCCGAGATGCCGGACTGGAATGGGCGGATTCCGGCTGCTCGATGTGCGTCGGCATCAATGGCGATCTGGTCGCATCCGGCGAACGCTGCGCCTCGACCACCAACCGCAATTTTCGCGGTCGCCAAGGCCTCGGCGCCCGCACCCATATCATGTCGCCGGCGATGGTCGCCGCCGCCGCGGTCAGTGGTCACCTCGCCGACATGCGCCCACTGATGCGGAAGGCCTGAGCGATGGAAAAATTCACCCACATCACGGCGAGCGCCTGCCCGCTCCCGGCTGAGAATATCGACACCGATCAAATCTTGCCGGCGCGCTATCTCAAATTGCCGCGCAAGGGCGAGCACGGCAAAGTCCTGTTTCAGGATTTGCGATTCGACGCGACCGGCAAGGAGCGGCCGGACTTCCCATTGAACCGGGCGCCGTGGCAGGACGCAAAAATCATTGTCGGCGGCCGGAATTTTGGCGGCGGCTCCTCGCGCGAGGCCGCGGTCTATGCCCTTTTCGACTACGGCATCCGCTGCGTCATCGCACCGTCGTTCGGCGATATTTTCTCGCAGAACGCAACCAAGAATGGATTGCTCACCGCGGTGGTGAGCGAAGCAGAGAGCGGCACGCTTATAGCGGCGCTGACGCATGAACCGACATTATTGGTGTCGGTCGACCTCGAAGCGGAAACGATAACGTGCGGCGAACTGCGTTATCGATTTGCCATCGATCCCGCGCGCCAGACCCGCCTGCTGAATGGTTGGGACGATATCGATGTCACCGCATCATTCCAGGATCAAATCGGCGCATTCAAAGCTGCCAACCTAAAGTGGCGACCTTGGGTTGTTCCCAGCCGCACGATTTAGACGGGAGGCTGGGTAAGCACGCACAACGTTTCGTCGATCGGTACTAATAAAAACGCTGACTTTTCAAACGCTTATGACCGACTTGCTGTGCACATATTGCTGAAATGCCGCCTATCAAACTGCGGTTCCACCTAAGACGTGGACTCACTCACGCGTAGCCATAGCCTGATAGGCGCAAGCTGGATGAAGGCGAGGTAATTCGCCGCGAGAAGCGCGAGACGCGAGCGATATCGACACTGCAGTGGTGGATAGTCTGAAAGTGCTTGACCCCAAACGGCCGATTAGAGAAGCGAACATCCTAGCGACCCGTCAGGCTTGGATTGGTCTGCTTATGGGCGAGTAGTCGGCTCATCCGCACGTATCGATCGTGTGAAGTCCCGAACGTGCTGAATGAACCGCTCGACCACGGGGTTTAGTGTTCGATTTTTCAACGTCACGATCACGGCCGGCCATGATTGCGCTGGAAAGTCTACCGGCAATGCCTTTAGTGAAAAACGATCGGCATAGACACGCAAAGTGGAATTCGGGATCGTCGTAATATGCGAACCTGAAGCGGCCAAATTGACACGAAGGTGCGTGGAAAGGGTCTGTAAGATCCTCTTCGGCACGCCCAGGCCGCGTGCGGCGAATGCCTCCGCTACGCGTAAGTAACTCATGGTATCGGATTCTGTTAAAACCCAAGGCTCGTCGACGAGTTCGGCGAGATCAACCCTGCGGCGGCGCGCCCAAGGACTTTGCTTGCCGGCCACGACGATCATCTTTTCCTGGAAAAGGACTTCAACATTCAGGTCGTCGTCAAAAAAATTATCGTCGTGGGGCTTCACCAACAGGAACATTCCCATATCAATCGTTCGTTCGCACAAAGCCGAGGATTCCGCTGCAAGTGAACCCAATTGTTCGACATGTAGGACGACGCGCGGGAACGCTTGCGAAAATCGATGAATAACTGACGGAAGGATTGCGGCCGCAAACGTCTCCTGACATCCAATCCGCACCTCTCCAACCGTCGGATCAGCCAAGAACTCGATGTCCCTTACGCTTTGTCTAAGCTCATCGAATGCTGCGTTGCTGCGCGTGAGCAGCGCGCGGCCGTACATCGTGGGCTCAACGCCTCGTGCGCCGCGGTCGAGAAGGCGCACACCGAGCGTATGCTCAAGTTGGGCGATCACTTTGGATATGGCGGGCTGAGACACGCCAAGTGTCTGGGCTGCTTTCGCCATGCTGCCCCGCTGCACGGTCGTGAAGAAAAAGTGCAGGTCTCGCAGCCTTAGGCGGCGGCCAATACGGCTTTCCCAGTTGATTTCTTTAGCCATAACCAAATTGTCATGGGTATAGAAGGAAATAGGCGGTTCTCCTTCTACCTGATCTTCCGTATGGCTTCAATTGCATTCGAACCGGCGCGGCGAAATCAGGCGCCATCGCCTTTTGCAAGGGAGGCATACGACCATGCAAACGCGCAGAACGTTTCTTGTATTGCTCGCCCTCGCAGCCCTTTTTGGAAAGGTCGAGCCTGCGGCAGCGCAGACCTATCCATCGCGCCCGGTCACATTGATTGTGCCGTTTCCCGCCGGAGGCCCAATCGATTCAACCGCACGCATCGTGGCGGAGGGGATGCGGGCTTCGCTCGGACAACCGGTCATTATTGAAAACATCAGCGGCGCCTCGGGCAGTATCGGCACCGGCCGCGTCGCACACGCAGCACCCGACGGCTACACACTCGGCATCGGATATTTGGGCACGCACGTCTTCAACGGCGTCACCTACACGCTTCCGTATGACCTACTGAATGATTTCGAGCCGGTTTCGCTGCTCGTAATCAATCCGCTCTTAATCGATGCAAAGAAAACCATGCCGGCGAAGGATTTGCAGGAATTGATTGCGTGGCTGAAGGCAAATCCCGGTTAGGCATTGCAGGGGACCTCCGGGGTCGGTGGAGCTTCCGATATCGCTGGAACCTTTTTTCAGCAGAAAACCGGCACGCGCTTTCAGTTGGTGCCTTATCGCGGCGCCGCCCCAATGATGCAGGACCTGTTGGGCGGTCAAATTGACTTGATGATCGACTTTGCCGCGAATTCCTTGCCGCAGGTGCGTGCTGGCACCATCAAAGCATATGCCGTCACGGCGCCTAGCCGCTTGCCAGCAGCGCCCGAGATCCCGACGGTAGACGAGGCTGGGCTGCCGGGATTTTACATTTCGGCTTGGCAGGGCTTTTGGGTGCCCAAGGGAACGCCGAAGGACGCCATCAGCAAACTCAATGCTGCAGTCGTGGCTGCGCTGGCCGCTCCGTCGGTGCGTCGGCGGCTCGCCGATCTCGGGCAGGAGATTTACCCGCGCGACCAGCAAACACCGCAGGCGCTGGACGCACTCCAGCGGGCCGAGATCGCGAAATGGTGGCCGATCATTAAGGCCGCCCGCAGCAAGGCGGAATACCTCCGCCGTTGATCAAATCTCCGATCGTCACACGATCATGGAAGAGATTGAAACTGTGGTCATAGGAGGGGGACAGGCCGGGTTGGCGATGAGCTACTACCTCGGCCAGCTCGGACAAGAACACGTAATTCTCGAACGACAACGTGCGGCAGAGCGTTGGCGGAGCCAGCGGTGGGATTCGTTGACCTTCCAGAGTCCGAACTGGAATATTCAGCTGCCAGGTTTTGCGTTTCAGGCTGCCGATCCAGATGCATTCGCGTCGCGCGAGGATATTTTGGGTTTCATTGAAAATTATGCCGCGTTCATCCACGCACCTCTGCGCTGCGGCCTAGCAGCAACCGCGCTCCACCAAAAGCCTGACTCCACGCGTCTAATCGTCGAGACACAGGATAATCTCGTCGAGGCGAAGAACGTGGTGATCGCCACTGGACCGTTCCAAGTACCGGTGGTTCCCATCCCGATCGAGGGCGCGGCGTTACACCTGCATTCCAGCCGATACCGCAATCCACGACAGCTGCCGCCAGGTGCGGTTCTGGTGATCGGTTCGGGGAATTCGGGCGTTCAGATCGCGGAAGAGCTTTGCTCGGTCGGGCGCCGAGTTTACCTCTCCGTGAGCAAACACCGGCGCATACCGCGCCGTTACCGTGGCAAGGATTACAGTTGGTGGTACTTGGCTCTTGGTGATGGCGAGACGACCGTCGATCAACAACCAAACGGGCAGCCGGCACGTTTGATCACCGGTGTGCGTGGCGGCCACGACGTCGACCTGCGTCGGCTGGCGGCCGATGGGGTCGTGCTGCTTGGCCGTATTCTCGATGGCCGGGGTGCCAAGCTAACGATCGCACGTGACCTCGGCGAGAACCTCGCGCGCGGTGATGCGTCCTTTATCGATTTTACGCGGCAAGCTGATGAGCATGCCGTTCGGCAAGGGCTGGATCTTCCATTTTCCGATGAGCGTGCCGAAGTCGCGCGCAACCCAGCGCAAGTTGCCGATCCCGTCCTGACCCTCGATCTCGCCGCGGCCGATATCTCCACGATCATTTTGGCAAATGGGTTCCGGTATGACTTCAATTGGATTGACCTCCCTATCTTTGCAAACGGGACACAGTCGTCGGGCCGAGTGCCAGTGCACAGGCGCGGCATCACGAGAGTTCCCGGCGTCTATTTTCTCGGCCTACCTTGGCTCCACAAACTCAAGTCTGCATTTCTGAACGGCGTTGGCGAAGATGCCGAGCATCTGGCGGAGCAAATCGCAGGTAATGCTCAGCCATGATCTCTTTTGGTTCCGGCGGGCGGAAATCGATCTCATATCGCGCTAATTGGCAGTGAAATAAATTATTGCATGTGGCGAGAAGTGGATATGCCCAGCGATCCGTCGGATGTCCGCTTCTCTAATCGGCCGTTCGGGGTCAAGCACTTTCAGACTATCCACCACTACAGTGTCGATGTCGCCCGCGGGCTCGTGCTTCTCTTCGGAATCGGCGCCAAGGCCCTTCCAGTATGGGATTCGAAGACGAGGCGGAACAATCTATTGGGCGGCCTTGCCGTCAGTGTAACGGCAGGTCCAAGCGGACATACGAACTCACCTCATCCATCGTCCCGCGAGGGACA
>Ga0209483_1000101_pt1 | contig 83518 bp, 86 predicted proteins | sample NGEPerA_FD_184508 | JGI IMG/M metagenome (GOLD analysis project Ga0209483, IMG submission 184508) | Arctic peat soil microbial communities from the Barrow Environmental Observatory site, Barrow, Alaska, USA - NGEE PermafrostL2-A... | ecosystem: Environmental > Terrestrial > Soil > Wetlands >... | reverse complement strand
CGCTGCGGTCCGAACGCCACATTCCAAACTCGATTGCGACCATGCGACGATGGCTCATCCTCGCCCTCGTCAGAAGCCTGCCGCGATGTCCATGCTGCGCCGCTCTAATCTCGCCAACAACACAACGCAAAACTTTGTGACGCAGTAAGACTAGAGCGCGGTACAGTTTTTCTTGCTGAACTCCCTCTGTTCGGCCTCGTTTTGACTTTCCATGGCCAGAACATAGAGCTGCATATTTCGACGTCCCAGCCGATGTCTTTGCGGCCATGAAGGACGCTGCTTCGAAAGGCGAATTCTTCAATAAGCATATCCGCGACGAATTTCGCTTCGCCCGCGAAGGCTCGAAGCTGCGATGACGCCGACGATGGATCAAACCCTTGTCGAGCTTCGATCACTCAGGTTTCGCCTTTGATTAGCGCCACCAGCCGTGCCACATGCTTGGGCGGCGTTGGCTGCATCACGCCATGGCCGAGATTGAAGACGAAGGGGCGGCCGTTCATGATGGCGAGGATGGCGCGAACTTCCCGGTCCATCGCTGCGCCGCCGTTGAGCAGCAGGATCGGATCGAGATTGCCTTGAACCGCAACGCCCTTTGGCATGGCGTTCGAAGCGCTAAGCAGATCGGTAAAGTGATCGACGCCGACGGCATCGACGCCGGTGCGCGCCGCATAGTCGGCCAGATGCGATCCGGCGGCGCGCGGAAAGCCGATAATGGGAATTTGCGGATGCTTCGCCTTCAAGGCTTTCACGATGCGCGCCGTCGGCTCGATCACCGCGCTGTCGAACAGCGGCGCGGGCGCGGCGCCGGCCCAGCTGTCGAACAATTGCAAGACTTCCGCACCAGCCTCGATCTGCGCCAGCAGATAAGACGTGGTGGCGCTGACGAGCCTGTCGATTAGCGCGGCGAAGAGTTGTGGTTCGCTCCACGCCATGGCGCGGCTGCGCTCGTAATCCGTGCCGCCCTGGCCTTCGATCATATAGGTGGCAACGGTCCACGGTGCACCGGCAAAACCAATCAACGCGACATCGCCCGGCAATTCGGCGCGTACGCGTTTGATCGTTTCCATGACGGGCGCGAGCGTAGGCGCCAACCGCATCTCTGAAAGTATAGCCAGCGCCGCCTTATCGCGGATCGGTTCAAGGCGTGGCCCTTCGTTCTCGACGAACGCGACGCTTTGTCCCAGCGCATGCGGCACAAGAAGAATGTCGGCGAACAGGATCGCTGCGTCCACACCGAAGCGCCGCACGGGCTGCAGTGTCACTTCGGTCGCGAGTTCGGGATTGAGGCAAAAATCGATGAAGTTCTTCGCATTGGCGCGCAGCGCGCGATATTCGGGCAGGTAGCGTCCCGCCTGGCGCATGAGCCATACCGGAGGCCGCGCCTGCGCTTCGCCGCGTAAGGCTTGCAAAAGAGGCTTTGTGGAATTGCCGGTCATGAAGGAGTTCTACCAGCCGTTCATCTTGTCGGGCTGGAAATCCGATCCCGCTTCGGCGCGGATTTCGGCGCCGAGTCTGCGCCCCAGCGCATCGGCGCTCTCATACAGGTCGGCACCGAGTTCGATGCTGGCGGTTCGGCGCCAATGCTTTGCACCATTCGGCGTCAGCACTTCGCCGATGAAGCTCAGCTTTTTGCCGTCCACCTTTGCGAGCGCGCCGATGGGCGTGCGGCAGGAACCGTCCAACGCATCAAGAAAGGCGCGTTCGGCCGCCGTGGCGATTTCAAAATTGGCAATCGTGATCTTTGCAAATGCGGTGCGCGTCGCGGCATCATCGGCGCGGCAGGTGACAGCGAGCGCGCCTTGCCCCGGCGCGGAAGGCATCACATCGCTGTCGATCAGCGCCGTCGCTTTGTCGGCAAGCCCCAGGCGCAGTAATCCCGCCAGCGCCAGGAATGTCGCGTCAATGTCGCCGTCCGCCAGCCGTCTAAGCCGCGTCTGCACACTGCCGCGCAGGGTGACGACGCGCAGATCGGGCCGTAGATTCAGAGTCTGCGCCTGCCGGCGCAGGCTCGCCGTTCCAATCACCGCGCCCTTCGGCAACGCCATCAGGTCTTTTGCCTTGACGCAGATGAACGCATCGCGCGGGTCCTCGCGCGAGGGCACGCAGCACAGCACCTGATCCGGCGCAAGTTTCGTCGGCAAATCCTTCATCGAATGGACAGCGGCGTCAATGCGGTTTGCGGCGAGCGCTTCGTCCAATTCCTTGGTGAACAGGCCTTTGCCGCCCGCATCCTGTAGGCGGCGGTCCTGAATGCGGTCGCCGCTCGTGGTGAAACCTTCGATGGGGAAATCCGCGAGCGGCGTGCCGGTGCTCGCGGCCAGCATCGCCTGGACGATATGGCTTTGCGCCATGGCAAGGGGCGAGCCGCGCGAACCTAGTCTGATCTTCATGGCCATTTCGCCGATGGCGGCATGGACGACAGAATGCTTTCGACATTGCCGCCGGTTTTCAATCCGAATGTCGTGCCGCGATCATACAGTAGATTGAACTCGACATAACGGCTGCGCCATTTCGCCTGCTGGGCGCTTTCCGTCTCGTTCCATGTCTCGCCGATATGACGGCGGATGAGCATGGGATAGACATCGCGGAAAGTTTCGCCGACCGCCTGGGTGAAGGCGAAATTCCTGTCCCAGTCGCCATCCAGATGATCGTAAAAGATGCCGCCGACACCACGATGTTCGCCGCGATGGGGTAGAAAGAAATATTCCTCGGCCCATTTCGAATATTTCGGATAGAAATCCGCATCGAAACCATCGCAGGTTTTTTTGAGCGCAGCATGAAATTCCAGCGCGTCGGCGTGGTTCGCATCGCGCTGTTCGTCGATGGTGGGATTGAGGTCCGCGCCGCCGCCGAACCAGCTTTGCGTCGTCACGATCATGCGCGTGTTCATGTGCACAGCCGGAATGCGCGGGTTCTTCATATGCGCGATCAGGCTGATGCCACAGGCCCAGAAGCGTGGATCTTCGGCTGCGCCCTTCACCTGCTTGGCGAAGTCGCTCGCGAACGCGCCGTGGACGGTTGAGGCATGCACACCGACTTTCTCGAACAGCCGGCCGCGCATCATGCCCATCACGCCGCCGCCCTGATCGGCGCCATCCGCGCCTTTCGCGCGCTGCCATGGCGTGCGCTCGAATTTCCCCGGCGCGCCTGGATAAAGCGAGTCCGGTGCCTCGTGTTCGAGCGCTTCGAACGCTCCCACGATGCTGTCGCGCAAGGATTCGAACCAGCTTCGTGCGCGTGTTTTTTGGGTGTCGAGATCGGCCATGGGAATGCGGGGAACCTAAGCGCCCCGTCGTTCGGGCGTCAACACGGAGGATATATTGACAAGCTCATTTGGGCGCGGCCATTTGTTTCGATGCCGGACGTGCGGATCGGCTATTCTCCTTAATTCGCTGGAAATGCTCCGATGGCACTGGCACAACGATTGTTCGCGTTCGACAACAGCTATGCGCGGCTGCCGGACCGCTTTTACGCGTGCCTCGCGCCCACACCGGTTGCGGCGCCGCATCTGATAAAGCTGAATGTGCCGCTCGCGCGTCAGCTAGGCCTCGATTCGGCAGCACTCTGCACTTCCGAAGGCGTGGCGATTCTCGCGGGCAATGTAGTGCCGGAGGGTAGTGACCCGCTCGCCGCCGCTTATGCCGGGCATCAATTCGGCAATTTCGTACCGCAGCTCGGCGACGGACGCGCCATCCTGCTCGGCGAAGTTTTAGACCGCGGCGGCGTGCGCCGTGACATTCAGCTCAAGGGCGCGGGGCCGACGCCATTTTCGCGCAACGGCGATGGCCGCGCGGCGCTGGGGCCGGTGCTGCGCGAATATATCGTCAGCGAGGCGATGGCCGCGTTGGGGATTCCCACCACGCGCGCGCTGGCGGCTGTGACCACCGGCGAGATCGTGCGCCGTGAAACGCCGCTACCCGGTGCCGTGCTGACGCGCGTTGCGCAGAGTCATATTCGTGTCGGCACATTCCAGTTCTTCGCGGCGCGCGGCGATGCGGATGGCGTGCGGATGCTCGTCGATTATGTGATCGCGCGGCACTATCCGCGGGCGAAGGATGCGGCGAACCCCTATCGCGCGCTGCTCGAACTGGTGATCGCGCGCCAGGCCGATCTTGTCGCGCGCTGGCTGCTTGTCGGGTTCATCCATGGCGTGATGAACACCGACAACATGACGATTTCTGGCGAAACCATCGATTACGGCCCCTGTGCTTTCATGGACGGCTATCATCCGGCGGCCGTTTACAGCTCCATCGACGTTCAGGGGCGCTACGCCTATGGCAACCAGCCGCGCATCGCGCAGTGGAATCTCGCGCGGCTGGCTGAGACGCTTCTGCCGCTGCTGGATGCGGAAGAGAACAAAGCAATCGAGATGGCGCAGGAGTCGCTCAGCACCTTCGCGAGCGTGCTCGAGAAAGCCTATGCCGCGGGGCTCAGCCGCAAGATCGGCCTGCAGCAATCGCAGCCGGATGATTTTGGGCTGGCGCAGGACTTGCTGTCGCGCATGGCCGGCAGCGAAGCGGATTTCACGCTCACTTTCCGGCGGTTGTGCGATGCGGCAACAGGCGCGGAACACGATGAGCCGGTGCGCGGGCTGTTTATCGATCCGACGAGCTTCGATGATTGGGCGGTGCGCTGGCGGCAGCGTCTGGCGCAGGAGCGAGGCGATGCAGCGGCGCGGCGCGACGCGATGCGCGCGGTAAATCCGATGTTCATTGCGCGCAATCACAGAGTCGAGGAAGCCATTGTGGCGGCGACGGATGGCGACTTCACGCCCTTCGAAACGTTGCTCGCCGTTCTGTCGAAGCCGTTCGAGGATCAGCCGCAATTCACGCGCTATGCCGATCCGCCGACCGAGGACCAGATCGTGCGCAAGACCTTTTGCGGAACTTAACGAAAAGCTCGCTCAAGCGGCGACAGCCACGCGCGCCAGCGCGCAATGCGACCAGATTTCCGACAGCGCCGAGATCAGCCGGTCGATATCGGCATCGCTGTGAAGCGGCGAGGGCGTGAAGCGCAGGCGCTCGGTGCCGCGCGCCACGGTGGGATAATTGATCGGCTGGACGTAGATGCCGTGATTGTCGAGCAGCCAGTCACTGATCATCTTGCACTTCTTGGCATCGCCGACCATCACGGGAATGATGTGGCTGGGATTGTCGATCATCGGAATGCCGATGGCCTTCAGCCGCGCGCGCACCTTGGCGACGCGTTCCTGATGGCGGATGCGTTCCGCGTCGCTGGTCTTCAGGTGCTTGATGGACGTCATCGCGCCCGCGGCCACTGAAGGCGGCAGCGCGGTCGTGAAGATGAAGCCCGAGGCGTATGAACGGATGAAATCGCAAAGGTCCGCGCTCGCCGCGATATAACCGCCGACCACGCCGAACGCTTTCGCCAGCGTGCCTTCGATCACGGTGAGGCGACGCATCAGGCCCTCGCGCTCCGCGATGCCGCCGCCGCGCGGGCCATAGAGGCCCACAGCGTGGACTTCATCGAGATAGGTCATGGCGCCGTATTTGTCGGCCACGTCGCAAATCGCGGCGATGGGCGCGATGTCGCCATCCATCGAATAGAGCGATTCGAACGCCACGATCTTCGGGCGCGACGGATCGATCTTCGAAAGTTTCTCGTCGAGATCGGCCGGATCGTTGTGCTTGAAGAGGATGCATTCCGCGCGGCTGTGGCGGATACCTTCAATCATCGACGCATGGTTGTGCGTGTCCGACAGCACCACGCAATTCGGCAGCTTCGACGCCAGGGTGCCCAGCGCCGCCCAGTTCGATACATAGCCGGAGGTGAACAGAAGCGCGGCCTCCTTGCCGTGCAGATCGGCCAGCTCGTTCTCCAGCAGCACGTGATAGTGATTTGTGCCGGAGATGTTGCGCGTGCCGCCCGCGCCGGCGCCGCATTTGTCGAGCGCTTCATGCATGGCGGCGATCACCGCCTTGTTCTGGCCCATGCCGAGATAATCGTTGGAGCACCACACCGTCACGTCATGGCTGTTGTGGCCATGCCGGCGTGTGGCGGCAGGGAACTGGCCGGCATGGCGTTCGAGATCGGCGAAAACCCGATAGCGACCCTCTTGGCGCAAGGCCTCAAGCTGTTCGGCAAAGAACGCTTCGTAATTCACGATTACTCGCCCCTGTCTCGCTACATCCAAACCGGGCTATCCGGTCTGTTGGATTACAGCCAGTGGAAATTGCAGTCCCTCATTCTAGGTCAAGAGAGAGTGTTGTCGATGGCTGAACCAAGGGTGCGATGTTACGCCCGGCGCCAAAACACCACAGGCACGCTGGCAATTGCGGGGACAATTCGACGCCCGTTGGCACGACCACACAGGTCGCGACCTGTGGCCAAAGTTATAACTGACATATTGTCATTTCTGACTTTATGGCTGATACTGCTGCTTCCGAACAAGGCTGGCGCGCATGGGACTGGAACATTTTGACGTGGTGGTCGTGGGGGCCGGGCTGTCCGGCATCGGCGCCGCCTACCATGTGAAAACCCTGACCCCGCAGAAGTCCTACGTCATTCTGGAAGGCCGCGACGCCATCGGAGGCACCTGGGATCTGTTCCGCTATCCGGGCATCCGCTCCGATTCCGACATGTACACACTGGGCTACCGCTTCAAGCCGTGGCGCGAGGCCAAGGCCATCGCCGACGGTCCCTCGATTCGCAAATATGTGCGCGACACGGCGTCCGAAAATGGCATCGACAAGAACATCCGCTTCAACCATCAGGTGAAACGCGCCGGTTGGTCATCCGTCGACGCGCGCTGGACGGTGGACGCCGAGCGCGGCCCGCAAAAGGAAGTCGTGCGCTTCACCTGCAATTTCCTCTTCATGTGCAGCGGCTATTATGATTACGCGGGTGGCTACACGCCGGACTTTCCGGGCGCGCAGAATTTCGCCGGCAAGATCGTCCACCCGCAATTCTGGCCTGAAGATCTCGATTACAAGAACAAGAGAGTCGTGGTGATCGGCAGCGGCGCGACGGCGGTAACGCTGGTGCCCGAAATGGCGAAGGACGCGGCGCATGTCACCATGCTGCAGCGTTCTCCCACCTATGTCGTGTCGCGCCCGGCGGAAGACGCGATGGCGAACTGGCTGCGGCGCAATGTGCCGATCAAGCTCGCCTATATGATCACGCGCTGGCGCAATGTTCTGTTCGGGATGTATTTCTTCAATCTCGCGCGCAAGAAGCCGGCGCAGGTGAAGCAGTACCTCATCAAAATGGTGAAGGACGAACTCGGCGCGGATTATGATGTCGGCACGCATTTCACGCCGCGTTACAATCCGTGGGACCAGCGCCTGTGCCTGGTGCCGGATGCCGACCTTTTCGTCTCGCTGAAAAACGGCAAGGCGTCGGTTGTCACCGATCATATCGAGAGCTTCACGCCCAGGGGCATCAAGCTCAAATCCGGCGCGGAACTGGAAGCCGACATCATCGTCACGGCGACCGGCCTCAAGCTGCAATTGCTGAGCGGCTTGCAGGTCACCGTCGATGGCGAGGCGGTGAATCTTTCGAAGACGATGAGCTACAAGGGCATGATGTATAGCGACGTGCCCAATCTGGCGTCGTCCTTTGGCTACACCAACGCATCGTGGACGCTGAAATGCGATCTCACCTGCGAATATGTCTGCCGCTTGCTGAACTACATGGACCGGCACGGCTATCAGCAATGCATCCCACGTCAGACCGATCCGACGGTGGCCGATGCGCCGTGGCTGGATTTCTCGTCCGGCTATGTGCAGCGCGCGCTCGACATCCTGCCGCGTCAGGGCACGAAGCGGCCGTGGAAGCTGTATCAGAACTATGCGCTCGATCTGGTGACTCTGCGCTACGGCAAGGTGAATGACGGCACGATGGAATTCTCTGCCCCGCCGAAGCACGCCGCAATGCTGGTGAAAACACCCGAAAGCATCGCTGCCTAAAGCCGGTTTCGTTTGCGCATCGCGGCGAGAGTTTCCGAAAGTTTTGCGCGCAGGGTGAACGGACCGAGGATTTCCACCTCGTCGCCGAGGCGCATCAATTCGCGGACCCCGGAATCGAGGGATTCCATCGGCAGCGTGCAACGCACCCAGCCGTTGCTGTCCGGCTTGCCTGCCGAGTTCGCGGCAGCGGCGACCACATGAGGCCCGAGCGCTTCGAGTCTGTTCATGCCGCGCAGCGACAGCCGCACATCGGCCTCTTCGCGATAGACGCCCACCTCGTAATCGCGAGAGGTTTTTTCCCAATGCTCTGCGAGATCGAATTTTTTCGGACGCGCGAATGTTTCGCCGGTGACTTCCGCGTCGAGAATCTGCGCTACGCGATAGGTACGGATCGACTTGCCGCTCTGCGCGACGAGATACCAGACGCCGCCCTTAAGAACGAGGCCGAGGGGGCCAAGCTTGCGCGCATAGATTTCTCCGCTGTTGCGATAGCGCAGCTTCAGATTACGCTCGCCCCAAACCGCTTGTGCGACCGTCTGCAATGACGGCAGCGGATCGGCGCCGCGAAACCACGCGACGGGATCCAGATGAAACCGTGATGCGATGCGTTCCGCATTCGGCTGCACATTCGCAGGAAGGGCCGCCATGAGTTTCAGCCGCGCGGCGGAAAGAAGATCGGAGAGTCCGAGCTGTGCCGCGGGGCCGGGTAATCCCGCCAGGAAAAGCGTTTCCGCTTCCGGCTGCGTCATGCCGGTGAGCTTGGTGCGGTAGCCGTCGAGCAGCGCGAAGCCGCCGCTGCGTCCGCGATCGGCATAAACCGGAACGCCGGCCGCGCTCAGCTGGTCGATGTCTCGGTGGATGGTCCGCACCGAAACCTCGAACTGTGCCGCCAGGTCGCTGGCGCTCATGCGTCCGCGCGTCTGCAGCAGCATCAGGATCGACAGAAGGCGGCTCGCGAGCATTTTTTGAGGCTACCCGAAATACATGACATTCGATGTCATGTTTAAGGGCTTACACCGTCACCCGCAACCAGACGGGATCAAGCCCATGAAGTTCGCAAGCATCCTTCTCGCCGCCACGCTTCTCGGCGCGCCGGCTTTTGCCGCGGCCCCAACAACAGGAGAAATAGCCATGACCGACCACGCGCATGATTTCGATTTCCTCATCGGCAAATGGCGCGTCCATCACTGGCGCCTGAAAGACCGGCTTGCGGGCAGCCATGACTGGGTGGAGTTCGAAGGCGCCTCCGAACTGCACATGACAATGAATGGGCAGGGAACCTTCGATGACAATTTCATCGGCCTGCCGAGCGGTTCTTATCGCGCGGTGGGTCTGCGCGGCTACGATCCCAAGACGCAGACATGGGCGATCTGGTGGCTAGATGCGCGCAACCCGCACAGCATCGAGCCGCCCGTAATCGGCAATTTCCAGAACGGCGTCGGCACGTTTGAGGGCGACGACACGTTCAATAACAAGCCTATCAAGGTTCGCTTCACCTGGTCGAAGATCACGCCCACATCCGCGCACTGGGAACAGGCGTTTTCGCCGGACGGCGGCAAAACGTGGGAAACCAATTGGCGTATGGATTTCACGAGAGTCCAATGAACGCCATTGTTGAACTGCGACAATACACGCTGAAGCCCGGCAAGCGGGATGTGCTCATCGACCTGTTCGAGCGCGAATTCGTCGAGAGCCAGGAAGAATTGGGCATGGATCTGATCGGTACGTTCCGCGATGCGGATGATGCCGACCGCTTCATCTGGTTGCGCGGGTTTCCCGACATGGAAAGCCGCACAATTTCTCTCGCCGCGTTTTATGGCGGGCCGGTGTGGAAGGCGAACCGAATCGCCGCGAACGACACGATGATCGATTCCGACAACGTGCTGTTGCTGCGTCCGGCTTGGGACGGCGCTGGATTCCCGAAAGGCGGTGTGCGCGCTCCCGTCGGTGCGACCGCACCGCCTAAAAGCATGGTCACGGCGAACATCTATTATCTCCATGCGCCGGTGACGGCGGCGTTTCTCGAACCATTTCGCAAACTGGTAACGCCGAACATAATCGCGGCTTTCGTCACCGAAACGAGCGAGAACACGTTTCCGGCTTTGCCGGTGCGCGAAGGCGAGAATGTCTTCGTCTGGTTCTCGCTGTTCGCGGACCGTGTCGGGGCGCCTGCGCTGCCATCCGAACTGGAGCGTCAACTGTCAAAGCCGGTGCAGACGCTGCGTCTGCTTCCCACCGCGCGCTCGCGTCTGCACACCTGAATTGCCATCTCGCGCTCGCGCGCTATGTTGGTGCGCGGGATGGGTGAGGTTTTCCAATGCAGAGTTTGCTGCCGCTGGCCGCGCGAGCGGGCGCACGTTTGAAAGAACGCGGCGAGACGATCTCGATTGCCGAATCTTCCAGCGGTGGATTGTTGTCGGCGGCGCTGCTCAGCGTTCCCGGCGCCTCTGCCTATTTCATCGCCGGTGCGATTGTCTATACCGCCAAAGCGCGCGTGCTGCTGATGGATCTGCCGCGCGAATCCGTGCGCGGCATGCGTTCGGCGAGCGAGCCTTATGCGCTGCTGCTGGCGCGCACGGCCCGCGACCGCTTCGGCACGACTTGGGGATTGTCCGAGACCGGCGCGGCAGGTCCAACGGGCAATCCCTATGGCAATGCGGCAGGGCACTCCTGCATGGCGCTCGCGGGACCGGTCGAACGCGCCATCACGCTCGAAACCGGCAACGTGGACCGCATCGAGAATATGCGCGCTTTCGCGAAAACTGCGCTCGAACTTCTGCTACAAGAAATGTCCTGATTGCGTCAGGGGGCGCTATGACCCACTTTCAGTTCATCGATCTGCCGGATATCCGCATTCGCGCCGCCGTCGAGGGCAGCGGCCCGCTGGTAGTGATGGTGCATGGCTTTCCGGAGAGCTGGTTTTCCTGGCGCCATCAGATCGGCCCGATTGTCGAGGCCGGGTTTACCGCCTGCGCCATCGACGTGCGCGGCTATGGCGGCTCGGGCAAACCGCATCCGGTCCAAGCGTATTCGATGCAAAACCTGATCGGCGATGTTTGCGGCGTGATCGAGAAACTCAGCGACGACGGAACGGCCGTTCTCATCGGTCACGATTGGGGCGCACCCATCGTTTGGAACAGCGCGCTGGTGCGGCCGGACCGCGTGCGCGCGGTGGCGGGATTGTCCGTGCCCTATACCGGCGTGCCCACGCGCTCGTTCCGCGAGGTTTACGAAGCAATCTTCACCAAGAACGGCAAATTCTTCTATCAGCATTATTTTCAGGATGAAGGCGTCGCCGAAGCGGAAGCGCAGGCAGACGTGCGCAAATTCCTGCGCCGCTTCTACTACGCGATCAGCGGCGACGCGCCGGACGGCACATGGCCGAAGGATAAAGTGCTGGGCGACACGCTGCTACACCGGCTTCCTGATCCTGATCCGTTTCCCGCGTGGCTACACAAAGATGGGCTGGGCTATTTCGCTTCGGAATTTCAGCAATCGGGCTTTCGCGGGCCGATCAACCGCTACCGCAATCACGATCGCGACTTCGAATATCTGAGCCAGTTTCAGGGGCGCAAGATCGCGCAGCCGTCGCTCTTCATCGGCGGCAGCCGCGATCTGGTGCTCACCATGTTCGGCAAGGTCGATTTCGTGACGCCAATGCGCGAACAACTCACCGATCTGCGCGGCGCCGATGTCTTGGAAGGCTGCGGACACTGGACGCAGCAGGAACGTCCCGCCGAAGTGAACGCGCGCCTAATTCCGTGGCTGAAATCGCTTTGATCGTCATCCCGGGCGAGCGCAGCGAGACCCTGGATCCATGGAAGAAATTTCTGAATGGATCCCGGCGCGGCGCGATGCTCGTGCATCGCTTGGCCGGGATGACAATCGCTTTATTTGAAGGACTGCGCCATCTTCGCTCCCGCGCCGATCATGGTGATGTCGGCGGTGCAGGTCACCAGATCGAATCCCTTCTTCATCATGGCTCGCGCGTATTCAGGATCAAGGCTGAACATGCCTGCGTAGATCCCCGCCGCATGTGCCGTATGCAGGATACGATCGACGGCTTCGAGTGTCACCTTGTCGTCGGGATTTGGGCTCATCGGCCGGCCGAGCGACAGTGCCAGATCCGACGGCCCGACGAACAGCATGTTGAGACCTGGCACTTTCGCGATGGCTTCGACATTTGCCAGACCCTTCGCGGTTTCGATCTGCGCGATGGTGAGAATGGTTTCATTCGCTTTGGAAATGTAGTCTGCGCCGCCATAGAGCGCTGCACGGTTCGGGCCGACGCTGCGATAGCCAAGCGGGTGATAGCGCGCTGCGCCGACGAAGCGCTTTGCATCTTCCACCGTGTCGATGGTCGGGCACATCACGCCGTAAGCCCCCGCATCCAGCACGCGCTGGATTTCATCCGGCTCGTTCCACGGTACGCGCACGAGCGGTACCGTGTCCGTCGTCGAAACCGCCACCAGCATGGCATAGGCGGTGGCGAAGTCGGTAGGCGCGTGCTGCATGTCGATCAGCACGCTGTCCCAGCCCTGATGCGCCACCACTTCCGCGCCATAGACGCTGGCAAGGCTGAGCCAGCAATTGCTCGCCTTCTTTCCCGCACGCCACATCTCGCGCAGCCTATTCGCTCTCATATGATCATTCCATGGCTTCCTGCTGCAGCGGCGGAATGGTGCCGGGCGGCATGAGGTTCGATTTGCGCAAGGTGAGTATCACGAACAGCACCGGCAGGCTGATATAAAACATAAAGAGGAACGTATCAGAATAGGCGGTGATCAGCGCGTTGCGCTCCACGACGCCGTTCAACTGCATGGCGCCGAACGGCAATGCCGGATTGAGCATCAGGCTCGGCGCGTTGACGCCCAGCGCGCGATTGAACGGCGAGGCATGTTCGGCAAGCTGCGAGAACGCCGTCTGCGTTGTCATGCTGAGTACCGTCGTCGTCGAGGAGACGCCTACGGCAGAGCCGACATTGCGCACGAGGTTCAGAACGCTCGCGCCCTCGGTGCGGAATTTCTGCGGCAGGGTCGCGAAGGTGTACATGTTCACGGGCACGAAGATGAAGCCCATCGCCACGCCCTGAATGAAGGTAGTGAAGCCCAGCGTCGTTTCGCCCACGTCGGGCGTCCACGACGCCATCTCCCACATCGACCACAGAAGAATGAGCGCGCCCAAAATCATCAATCCGCGTGCATCCACTTTCATCACGATGCGGCCGACGAAGACCATGGTAATCATGGTGCCGAGGCCGCGCGGCGCCATCAGCAACCCGGTATCCATCACCGAATAGCCGCCGAGATTTTGCAGGAAGGGCGGCAGCAATGCGCTCGTCGCCAGCAACAGCAGGCCAACGAAGAATGTGAGGATCGTGCCGGACGCGAAGTTGCGATCCTTGAACAGGGTGGGATTGAGGAAGGATCGGTCGGTGGTCCACAGATGCACGAAGAAGAGATAGAATCCCGTTCCCGCGATCAGGGCTTCAACGATAATCTCGCCGGAATCGAACCAGTCCTGTTCCGTGCCGCGATCCGACATAAGCTGCAGCGCCGCCAGCCCCACGCTCAGCGCCGCGAAGCCGAACCAGTCGAAGCGCGCCGGCGTTTCGTGGCGCGGCTCTCGCAGAAAGATAAAAACGCCGGCGGTAGAGATGATGCCGATGGGCACGTTCACGTAGAACACCCAGCGCCAGGAATAATGATCGGTGAGAAATCCGCCGAGCGTCGGCCCCAGGATCGGACCCAGCATGATGACCATGGACCAGATCGCCATGATCTGGCCGCGTTTCTCGATGGGGTAGCGGTCGAGGATGATGGATTGGGAAAGAGGCGACAGCGCCGCGCCGAAGGCGCCCTGAAGAAGCCGGAACAGGATCATCTGGTCGAGCGTCTGCGCCAGTCCGCACATCGCGGAGGCGATCGTGAAACCGGTGAGGCTGAGGAGGAAAATCTCGCGCCGCCCGAAGCGCGCGGACAGCCAGCCGATAGGCCCGGTCAAAATCGCCGATGCGATCACATAAGACGTGAGCACCCAGGTGATCTGGTCGCGGGAGGCCTGCAGGCTGCCCTGCATATAAGGAAGCGCGACATTGGCGATCGTGGTGTCCAGCATCTGCATGAACATGCCCATCATCACGCAGACGACGGCGATGCGCAGCGCGATCGGCGAATCCTCTGGCGCGGATGGTGCGAGCGCGGCCTGACTCACGAAATGCTGGCTCCCCGGTGGTGCGCCGTCCACGACGGCGCAGCCTTTTCCCGACTCAGCCTATAGCGCGCCGCGCCCCTTGTGCAGCGGATTTTGCGTGTCGCGAGGCCGTGCTAGGAAGACCGGCTCACGGAGACCGCCATGCACTTTTCCCGCTTCCCACGCGTCAAGCTTGCCCATCTGCCCACGCCGCTCGAGCCGATGGAACGGCTTTCGAAACATCTGGGCGGTCCGCGCCTGTGGATCAAGCGCGACGATTGCACCGGCCTTTCTACCGGTGGCAACAAGACGCGCAAACTGGAGTTTCTGATCGGCGATGCGCTGGCGCAGGGCGCGGACACGATCATCACGCAAGGCGCGACGCAGTCCAACCACGCGCGGCAGACGGCGGCGGCCGCGGCGAAGCTTGGACTGGCGTGTCACATCCTTCTGGAAGATCGCACCGGCAACAATTCGCCGGACTACACGCTGAACGGCAATGTGCTGCTCGATCAGCTTCACGATGCCAGTATTTCCAAACGCGCCAAAGATTCGAACATGAATGCGGAAATGGAATCGCTCGCGGCTGGTCTGCGCGCGAAAGGCAAGAAGCCGTATGTCATTCCCGGCGGCGGATCGAACCCGGTGGGCGCGCTGGGCTATGCCAATTGTGCGCTGGAATTGATGACGCAGGTGAACGACAAGCATCTGCACATCGCCCATGTCGTGCATGCCACCGGCAGTGCGGGCACGCAGGCGGGTTTTGTTGCCGGCATGGTGGCGCTGAATTCCGGTATTCCCACGCTCGGCATCGGCGTGCGTGCGCCGAAAGAGAAGCAGGAGCAGATGGTGTTCGACCTCGCCGTGCGCACGGCCGAGCATATGGGTGCCCCCGGCATCATGAAGCGCGAGCATGTGGTGGCGAACAGCGATTATGTCGGCCCCGGTTACGGCCTGCCGACGGACGGCATGCGCGAGGCCGTGAAATTGCTGGCGCGGATGGAAGGCATATTGCTCGATCCGGTTTACACCGGCAAAGGCTTCGCCGGCTTTATCGATCACGTGAAGAAAGGTTTCTTTGCGAAGGATAGCGACGTGGTGTTCCTGCACACAGGCGGCTCAACGGGATTGTTCGGCTATCCCGATGTGTTCGACCTGCCGGGCTATGCGTGATGGCGGAGAAAGTCGTCGGCGTGATCGGCGGCATGGGTCCGGAAGCGACGGTGGATTTCATGCGCCGCTTGATCGCTGGCGTTCCGGCGCGAGACGATGCGGACCACATCCACGTGCTGGTGGACAACAATCCGAAGATCCCCTCGCGCCTGGCGGCCCTGGTTGAGGGCGGCGGCGAAGACCCATTGCCGGTTCTGATCGCGATGGCGCGGGGATTGGAGAAGCAGGGCGCGGATTTTCTGACCATTCCCTGCAATACGGCGCATTATTATCTGCCCGCGATCGCCAACGCGGTGTCGATCCCGGTTCTGGACATGGTGGCGTTGGCCATCGCGCGTCTTTCGGCGCTGTCTCCCAAACCGCGCAACATCGGCATGCTGGCGTCACCGGCCGTACAGAAGGTTGGTTTGTATGCGTTGCGCTTGAAAGGCGCCGGGTTCACCGCGCTTTTTCCCGATTCTGCGGGTGAAGAAAAAATGCTCGGCATCATCCGCGCGGTGAAGTCGAATTCGCTGACCGATCAGCACCGCCGCGACTATTCCGGCATCGCACACGATCTCGTCACAGATGGTGCCGATGCATTCCTTATCGCCTGCACCGAACTTTCTGTGATCGGCCCGCCCGAAAACGCAAGACGTCCCTCCGTCGATGCATTGGATGCATTGGTGGAAGAGACAATCCGCTTTGCTAGGCTACCTCTTTGAGTGGATTGAAAGACGTGGCCGTTTGCCGGACCTGCGTCGTGTCAAATGTCATCGCGGCCACGGATTGCCACCAATAGGATTCGGCTTCCAGCATCAGCATGTGGCGCGATTCTGTGCTGAGCGCGCTGCCCGCTTGTGCGCACGCTTCATGACCTTTTCGCAACAGGAAATCGGACCGCGTTTCCGGTCTCAGACATTCAGGCTTTTTTCCCATGCAACTAGAACGCGTGGTGACAGTGCCTGTTCCGTTCACGCGTAGGATCTGATCCGCAACGATTGAGACGCGTTGCCTCATTCTGCGAGTCATGCTCACTGATTCTGCCAACAGTCCCGAAGCGGGAACGCTATTTCGTGAAAATGCTCTTCGCCATCATCACATGCACGCCCTTGTTGCGGTCCACGACTTCGGTGATATCCGCATCGCCGGCGACGCTGGTGAGCATATAGGCGTCGTCGCGCGACAATCCTTTCTCCGTCACCAGAAAATCCACCATCTCACGCACCGCCTTGTGGGCCGCGATCGAAAGATCATCGTCGAAGCCCATGGCGATGTAATGCGTCGGCGTTTCGGCGCGCGGATATTTGATGTGCAAGTCCTTGCGCACGATGAATTCCAGCGTGCCGATCAGCGAAGTTTCCATCGCTGTCACATCGACCTCGCCATTGCCTTGCCCCGCATGGCCGTCGCCGATCTCGAACAGCGCGCCCTTGTTCCACACGGGAAGATAGAGCGTCGAACCCGCGACCAGTTCCTTATTGTCCATATTGCCGCCGCTGATTGTGGGCGGCGTGGAATCGTAGCGCCCGAAATCCGGCGGCGGCGCCACGCCCATGCTGCCGAAGAAAGGATGAAGCGGAATGTTCACGCCTGGCGCGAAATGCGCCACCATCTTTTCGCGGTCGAGCGGAATGATCTTGATGCGCGAATAGGAGAAATCGTCGGTCAAAATTCCCGCGCCGTAGCGAAAGCCATTATAGGCATAGGGAATCGCGATCTCGATTTTCTTGATGCGGATTTCCAGCGTGTCGCCGACGTCCGCGCCTTCGATATAGACGGGACCGTTCAGGATGTGCCCGCCGGGGCCTTTGTCCGTCACCTGCGCAAACACATCGCGCAACGCCTGCTCGACATCGGTGGGTTTGACGCCGGCTTTCTCCAAACCGGTCGGGCTGTTGGTCAGCAAGGTGCGAAACACGACCGTATCGCCGGAATGAATATGCAGAACCGGCGCTTTGGCCGCGTCGTAATTACCCCAGGCGACGGTGTCCGGCGCGGCGTTTAACGTGAAGTTTGCGGCCTGCGCGGTTGGCGCAAGCAAGAGCGCAGCGATTACGCCGTAAACCGCCTTCATCATGAAAAGCTCCGTCGCGAAATGCGCGCGAAGGCTAATGCGCCGCCGTCGGATTGGCCAGACGGCTCAGTTCTCATCATCGCGCGAGCGGCTTTCCAGCCACATCGCGTTCAGCACGGCGAAGGTGCAGGCGAAACCCAATCCCAGAACCCATGAGAAATACCACATGGCGCAAACTCCTCAGTAGGCGTGTTTCGATTTGTCGTCTTCGGCGCACACCGGCCCGCGCATCACGCGATAGACGAAAGCCGTATAAGCCAGGATGATCGGCAGGAAAATGACGACTGCGCCCAGCATGACCGCGAGCGTCAGCCTGCTCGACGATGCATCCCAGACGGTGAGGCTCGCGCCCGGCTCGCTCGACGATGTCATCAGGAAAGGAAAGAGCGCCGCGCCCGCCGTGGCGATCACGCCGGCCGGCACCAACGCCGAGCACAGAAATGCCAGCCCGGCTTGACGGCGCAGCAACACCGCCATCGCCGCGCCGGCATAGGCAGCGAACACCGTCAACCAGAGCACGGGGTGCGCAGAACTGTTCGCAAGCCAGCCATGCGACGCGCGCACGACGCTTTTGTGCATCGGATTCGAAGGCCCGTCATGCGCCATCGCGCCCACGATCTGAAATCCATCGATCCGCGCAACCCAGATTCCTGCCAGCGTGAACAGAACCGCAAAGACGATCGCGGCATAAAGCATCGCGCTGCGTGCCCGCTCTTTCACCGGGCCGGTCGCTTTCAGGTTCAGCCATGTCGCGCCATGCAGCACGATCATGGAAAGGCTCACCAATCCGCACAGCAACGCGAATGGATTGAGCAGAGAGATCAGCGTGATGGTGGAATGAAAGCGTAGATCGGAATCGAAACCGAACGGAACGCCCTCGAACAGATTGCCGAAGGCCACGCCGAACACCGTCGCCGGAACGATGCCGCCCGCGAACAGAGCGTAATCCCAGAAGGTGCGCCAGCGTGGGTCTTCCATCTTGCTGCGGAATTTGAAACCGCCGGGCCGCAGGATCAGCGTCGCCAGCACCAGGATCATCGCCAGATAAAAGCCAGAGAAGCTGGCCGCATAGAGCGCGGGCCACGCCGCGAAGATCGCGCCGCCGCCCAGGATGAACCAGACCTGGTTGCCTTCCCAGAACGGTTCCACCGTGTTGACCACAATGCGCCGCTCGCTGTCGGTGCGCGCCACGAAAGGCAGCAGCGCCGCGCTACCCAGATCGAAGCCGTCCATCACCGCGAAGCCGATCAGTAGAATGCCGAGCAGCGCCCACCAGATCAGACGAAGGATCTCATATTCGCTCATGGCTTAGCCTTCCTCTGCAAGCGGATCGTTCATCGTCGTATCGGGCCCGAGGCGGATATACTTTGTCAGCAGGAACACATCGGCGACCAGCAGCGCGGAATAGAAGACAACAAAGCCCAGCAGGCTAAACAGAACATTGTGGGTATCGGTCGCGGAAACGCCGAGGAAAGTGGGAAGCACGCCCTCAACCGCCCAGGGCTGGCGCCCATATTCGGCGACGATCCAGCCCAGCTCGATGGCGATCCAAGGCAGCGGTAGGCTCAGCAGCGCGGCCCAGAGAAACCAGCGATAGCGGTGCAGTTCGCGTTTCGCGGTAAGCCAGAACGCCACCGCGAACAGGGCGATCATCCAGAAGCCGATGGCCACCATGACGCGGAACGACCAAAAAAGAACCGGCACATTGGGGATCGTGCTCTGTGCGGCCTCGTCGATCTGTTGCGGTGTCGCGTTCTCGATGTCCGGGCGCTGTTGTTTCAGCAGCAGCGCATAGCCCAGATCGGCCACGTGGCCGTCGAGCTGCGTACGCAACGCCGCGTCCGTTGGATTCTTCTTGATCGCGAGCAGAGTCTTATAGGCAAGCAGTCCGGTGCCGACGCGCTGGCGTGCCTCGCCGACGAGCTGTTCGATGCCCGGCACCGGCTTGTCCACGCTGCGCGTTGCGATCAGACCCAGCACCCACGGCACTTTGACCTCGTAGCGCGTCTTGTGCGCCGCCAGATCCGGCAATCCGAAAACGGTAAAGGAAGCAGGTGCGGGCTCGGTTTGCCACATCGCCTCGATGGCCGCGATTTTCATTTTCTGGTTCTGGCCGGCGGTGTAACCGGACTCATCACCCAGCACGACAACGGAGAGGGCCGACAGCAGCCCGAAGCTCGCGGCCACCGTCATCGAGCGTTTGGCGAATTCCACATGCCGCCCGCGCAACAGATATAGCGCGCTGATCGCCAGCACGAAGATGGCGCCGGTGACGTAGCCCGCGCTCACCGTGTGCACGAATTTGGCCTGCGCCACGGGATTGAAGAACACGGCCATGAAATCCGTGACTTCCATGCGCATCGTGTCGGCATTGAACTTCGCGCCCACCGGATATTGCATCCAGCCATTGGCGATGAGAATCCACAGTGCGGAAAGATTGGTGCCCAGCGCTAGCAGCCATGTCGCGGCCAGATGCTGAACGCGCGAAAGCCTGTCCCAGGCGAAGAAGAACAGGCCGACGAAGGTGGCTTCGAGGAAGAACGCCATCAGCCCTTCTAGGGCGAGCGGCGCGCCGAACACGTCGCCGACATAGTGCGAGTAATAGGCCCAGTTGGTGCCGAACTGGAATTCCATGGTGATGCCGGTGGCGACGCCCATGGCGAAATTGATACCGAACAGCACGCCCCAGAATTTCACAAGATCGCGCCAGACCGTTCGCCCGGTCATCACGAACACCGTTTCCATGATGCCGAGCAGGATGGAGAGGCCCAGCGTCAGCGGCACGAACAGGAAGTGATACAGCGCGGTAAGCGCAAATTGCAAGCGCGAGAGTTCGACGATGTCCATGCGCGATTCCTAATGCGTGCCCAGCAGATGCGTTGCGACCGCGCGCCCGTTGGGCTCGGGATGCATCGCCGGCCCGATAAAGAGAAAATAGATCAAAGTCAGCGCTGCTGCCTTGACGCAGAGCAGCACAATAACATCGCGGCGAACCATTTTCGGAAACATGCGAAACATCCCGAACATGCGTGCGGCGCGAACATACGCCCGGCGAACCGCAGGGGATTGTGCCTTAATGCACATGCGGCAATATGGCGGCGGCTTTTTTTGCGACAATGGTGCGTCGCAACAGCAGGGGACTGAATGCTGACATTGCTCGGAATTGCGGTCGTGGTTCTGGGGTTCCTGATCCGCGTGAACCCATTGCTGGTGATCGCGGTCGCGGCGCTGGTGACTGGGCTGGCCGCGGGCATGGACGCGGTTCACATCATCGCGGTGTTCGGCAAGGCGTTCAACGAAAGCCGCTATGTCACGGTGGTGTTCATCGTGCTGCCGGTGATCGGTTTGCTTGAGCGCTTCGGCCTGCAGGAACGCGCGCGCATGCTGATCGCAAAAATGCGCGGCGCCACTACGAGTCGGTTGCTAATTTTCTATCTCGGCTTTCGCCAGATCATGGCGGCGATCGGATTGGCGTCCGCCACCGGCGGGCAGGCGCAAATCGTGCGACCGCTGCTGGCGCCGATGGCGGAAGCAGCGGCGGAAACGCATTATGGGCCGTTGCCGCAAAAGACTCACGATCTCATCCGCGCCCATGCCGCGGCGGCGGACAATGTCGGGGTGTTTTTCGGCGAAGACATCTTCCTCGCCATCGGCTCCATTTTGCTGATCAAGGGATTTCTGGAGCAGAACGGCATCATCGTGCAGCCGCTGGCGCTGTCGGTGTGGGCGATCCCGACGGCGATCTGCGCCTTCCTTATTCATGGCACGCGGCTTCTTCTGCTGGAGCGACGCATCAAGCACGAAGCCGCGAAGGCGGGCGCGGAATGATTACGCTCGAACACGTTTATATCTTCGCCGGGCTGATCTTCGGATCAATCGCTGTTGCGAGCGCGCTCGACCGCGCCAATCCCAAGCGCTTCGGCAATGCCGCGTTCTGGGGATTGCTGGCGGCGAGCTTTCTCTTCGGCTCGCACTTAAGCGATTTCGAGAACGGCTTGCTGGTGCTGGCGCTGGTCGTCATCGGCGGGTTTAATTTTCTGGGCAAGAGTGCACCGCCGACGACAACGCCCGCGCAACAAAGCGAAATCGCGGCGCGCCTCGGCAACTGGCTGTTTGCGCCGGCGCTGATCATTCCCTTCGTCGCCTTGCTCGGAACATTGTTCCTGAAGAACGCACAGTTTGACGGCGCGCCACTGCTGGACGCCAAGCAGGTGACGTTGATTTCATTGGGTCTCGGCGTCGTCATTGCGTTGATCGTTTTGATGGCATGGCTGAAGCCGTCTTTGCTGGCACCGGTGCAAGAAGGGCGGCGTCTTGCCGACACCATCGGCTGGGCGACGATCCTGCCGCAGATGCTGGCGGCGCTGGGCGCAGTGTTCGCGGCATCAGGCGTGGGCACCGCCGTCGGCCATATTGCCACGACCTATCTTCCGCTCGGAACGCCTTTTGCCGCCGTGCTCACCTATTGCATCGGCATGGCGCTGTTCACGGCGATAATGGGCAACGCCTTCGCCGCCTTCCCCGTGATGACGGCCGCCATCGGCCTGCCGCTCATCGTCCACCAGTTTCACGGCGATGTCGTCATCATGGCCGCCATCGGCATGCTCGCCGGATTCTGCGGTGCGCTGACAACGCCGATGGCCGCGAACTTCAACATCGTGTCCGCGGCGCTGCTTGATCTCGACCGCAACGCGGTGATCAAGGCACAGATACCGACGGCGATTCCGCTTCTCGTTGTGAACTTGCTGCTGATGTATTTTCTGGTGTTCCGGTTCTGATTATTCCAATTATCATCCCGGAAGCCGCGTAGCGGCTATCCGGGATCCATCGGCAAGGCGGATCGATGGGTCCCGAGTCTCGCTGCGCTCGCCCGGGATGACAATGTGCGCGAAAGCGTTCTAGCTTCATCCATGACCCACACCCTCACCTCCGACCTGGCTTCGAAATTCGCCACCGTCGCGCTGGGACACGTCACCCGCGAGTGGCCGAACAAAATGGATCATGTGCTGAACGGTCCCGAGGATGTGCAGGGGCCGCGCGCGCTGCATCCAATCTTCTTCGGCAGTTTCGATTGGCATAGCTGCGTGCATTCTCACTGGCTCTTGGCGCGCCTCTATCGCCGCTTCACGGAGGTCACCGAGGCGAAACAAATCCGCGCGCTGCTAGACGATCAGTTCACCCAAGAGAAAGTCGCGGGCGAAGTCGCCTATCTGGCGCGGCCCTCGGCGCGCGGTTTCGAGCGCCCTTATGGCTGGGCGTGGGCGCTGATGCTGCAAGGCGAACTCGCGCGCCACAAAACGGAGGAGGGCAGGCGCTGGGCGGCGACGTTGAAGCCCTTGGCCGATGCCTTCGTGCAGCGCTTCAAGGATTTCCTGCCGCTCGCCACCTATCCGGTGCGCAGCGGCATGCATTCGAGCACGTCTTTTGCGCTGGTTCTGGCGCTGGACTACGCGAACGCCGTGAACGATCTCGGTTTCGCCGAAACGCTCGAAGCCAAGGCGCGTGACTGGCATTGGAAGGACGCGAACGCCAATCCACTCGAACCGTCGCAATCCGATTTTCTCTCGCCCACATTGATGCAAGCGGCTTTGATGCGCGCCGTTCTGGGCGAGCGCGCGTTCCGCAAATGGTTTGCCGCGTTCCTGCCGCGCGCCAAAAATGGCGAACCGACGGGGTTGTTCATGCCCGCTTTCGTCACCGACCGCAGCGACGGACAGATCGCGCATCTCGACGGCCTCAATCTGTCGCGCGCCTGGTGCTGGAAGCTGATCGTGGACGGATTGCCGCCCGGCGATCCTTTGACCGCGCGCGCCGACGCCGCCATCGAGAAACATCTCGCCTCCGCGCTCGATCACATCGCCGGCGATTATATGGGCGAGCATTGGTTGGCGAGTTTCGCGATGCTGGCGCTCGATCCCCATGGCTGACGAGATCAGAACTGCGCGTCTTCTGCTTCGCCGCGCCACGGTGGATGACGCGCCCGCGCTGCATCTTCTCTACAGCGACCCAGAGGTCATGGCCTATAGCTCGCGCCTGCCGAACGACTCGCTGGAGCAAACGCGCGAATTTCTGGCGAAGACCATCGCGTCCTGTGAAAACGGCGAGGGTGACGATTTTGTTGTTCTCCACGAAGGCGTGGTGATCGGCAAGGCCGGTCTGTGGAGAACAAATGAAATCGGTTTTCAATTTGCGCGCGTCGTGTGGGGCCGCGGCTTCGCGCGCGAGACCGTCGGAGCGATTTTGGATCGCGCCTTCGCACGCGGAGTCGCGCTGGTGATGGCCGATGTCGATCCGCGCAACGCGCGCTCGCTGTCGCTGCTGGCGAAACTCGGTTTCGTGAAAACCGGGGAAGCGAAGAATACGTTTCAGATCGGCGATCTGTGGGTCGATAGCGTGTATCTCGAACGCACGGCGCCTCGATCCGGCGCGTGACTCGTCCAGAGCCACGCGCCGTTCCTGAGAAGACTACCGCAGTACCGTCACCTGGTCGGCATAATGCTGGTGATGGTGGAAATGCATCTTCACGCGAACGTGCCGGCCGACCTTGATATGGCGGAGCATTCTGTTGTGCGTGACATGGAACACATACGTCTTGTGATGCGCGCGGCACGTGAAGGAATGGCCGGAAACGCCGGTCACATGACAATGCATGACTGCCGCATGCGATACCGGCGCCGGCGGCGGAGGAGGAGGCGGTGGTGGCGCACTAGGTGGCGGCGGCGGTGGGGCCATCATGACCGGACTGCCTTTGCCAATTCCGGTGTCCGAAGTCCCGCTGCCTTTGCCGATTCCGGTGTCGGAGGTTCCGCTGCCTTTGCCAATTCCGGTGTCCGAGGTCGATTGATCGGCCCTGTCCACCCTTGCCTCAACGGGCAACGCAAGAATCGTCAGTACTGCGCCCAGCACAATGATTTTTCGCATGATGCTCCCCGAAGTCCCTGTGACCGCTTCAATCTAGGTCAGTTCGCGCGCCGGTGCCACACCCCGGGCGTTTCGATTTAGGTAACCCAGGCGGGAGCAGGGCTCTTGATGGGAAGGCCCGCCGTCGCGCATTGTGGCCGGGAACGCAGCGGATAGGCAGTCGATGGAATCCCTGCTGAAGGCGCTGCAGGCGCGCAAGCTGGATCGTATCGCGGCGGCCTATGCCGTCGTTGGCTGGCTTCTTGTGCAAGCGGCGTCTATCGCTTTGCCGGCGTTCGATCTTCCGGCCTGGTCGCTTCGCGCCTTCATCATTTTTGTCGCCGCCGGATTTCCGGCAACGCTCCTGATAGCCTGGTTTGCGGCGCCGCACCTGCCCGGACATGAAGGTCAGCCGCACCCGCAGGCGGCGCGCAGGCTAGCCGCGCTTGCGGTCGTTGCCGGCGTGTTTGTCCTATCGGCGGGCGAGGCGGCCTATTGGCTCGCAGACACGCGAACCGCGACGGTGGCGATTGCGCAAGCCGCGCCAACCCCCTTGCCACAGGCCGCATCCATTGCGGTTCTGCCCTTCGACAATATGAGCGGCGACGCGACCAAGGCCTATTTCTCGGACGGAATCTCGGACGAGATTCTCAACGATCTTGCCAATGTGCAGAGCATGCGCGTGGCGGCGCGTGCATCGTCTTTCGCCTTCCGCAGCCGGAACCAGGACATCAAATCGGTCGCCCGAACGCTCGCAGTGCGGACGATCTTGCAAGGCAGCGTACGAGAGAGCGGTCAGCATATCCGCGTCACAGCGCAGCTCGTCAATGCGGCGGATGGCTACGTCATCTGGTCGTCCAGCTTCGACCGCGACCTCACTGATGTGCTCTCGATACAGGAGGAGATTGCACGCGCCATCACCTCCGCGCTCACCCACAAGCTTCTACCGGAAGATCCGAAGACAAAGGCCAATCGGCCCATCGCAATGAATGCGGAAGCTTACCGCGCCTACCTCGAAGGCCAGTACGCGCTCGGACCGCGCACGGCCGAAGGCAACGCGAAGGCGCTCGAACTGTTCAAGAAAGTTGTCAAGCTGCAGCCGGATTTCGCGGAGGGCTACGCCGCGCTCGGACGCGCCTATATCAATGTGGCGGAGGACAAGCCGCTCGACAAAACGCTCATGCCCGCCGCGGCAGCAGCGCTGAAACGTGCGCTCGAACTTGCGCCGGACAATCTGAGCGCCCTGGCGTCGCATCTCGATCTGTCGCTGCACTTGCTCGACTGGACGTCGGCCGGAATCGACGCGCAGCGCATGCAGAAGATCAATCCCAACAGCGCGATCGTGCTGCACGAGATGTTCCGCTACTATCAGCTCATGGGATTTCCGCAGCAGGCGCTGGATGCGGCGCGCGGCGCGGCCCAGCTCGACCCGCTTTCCATCGTGGATCGGCTGAACATCGCATCGGCGCAGATGCATATGGCGCTCTATGGCGATGCGATGGCCTCTGCGCAGGACGCGCTCGCGCTGCACCGCGATCAGCCCTACATCCAGAGCATGCTCTGCTCGGCCTATGCCCATAGCGGCCGCGCGGAGGATGCTCGGCGCATCGCCATTGAATTTGAAAAGAACAAGGATGCCGGCGATGCGAGCGGTTGCCGCTTCGATATTGCCGTGGGCAGTGGAAAACGCGCCGAAGCCGAATTGATCATGGACAGGCTGGCGGCGAAATTTCCGAATGGCGATCTGTCCGCGACCGATCTCGGCGACAATTATGCCGCCGCCGGCGCCTATTCCAAGGCACTCGTCTGGCTCAATCGCGCCAACGATCTTCGCGAATTCGCGCTCTTCACCATTCCCTACGACAAAGCCATCGCGGCGGAGTTCTTTGAACTGCCGGGCTGGAAGACACTCTGGCAGAAACCGCTGCCGCGCGCGTGGCAAGCGGCGCATGACGATCTTGCTGCAGATCTGAACGATCAGCGCACCGGCGGATAGGCGTCCGCTCTAGTTATTTTCGTCATTCCCGGGGCCGCCGCCATCGGGATGTTGCGCGCCTTCATCGTCATTGGGATCGGCGGGCGCCTGTGGCGCGGCCGGGCGGATCACGGTTGGCGGACGCTGCTGCTGATCGTAGCCGGGCGGCGGAGGCGGCGGCGGCGTATAATTCGCCGGTGGCGGCGCGTTGTTCGGCGGCGGAGACGCCTGCTGGAAGCGATAATGCGCACCGGGATCGGGCGGAACCGCCGCGCCGTCCTGGCGAAGCTGTTCCTGCTGGCGTTCCTGCTCGCGCTGTTTTTGGCGTTGCTGCTGCTGCTGATCGTGGCTGCGGCCGAACAGCCAATCGAAGAAGCCGGGGCTGTTGCGGTCGGGCTGCTCGTCGGCAGCAGGCGGCGCGGTTTCGTCATTGCCGGACGAAGATGTGTCCACGCCGCTATTGTCCATCTCGCCGCCGGATTCGGTGTCGATGCCTTCGGTCTGATCAAGCGAGGTGATATTCGTCGGCGGCTGCGGCGGCGATTTGTCGAGCGGCTTGGACGGCAGATCTTTTTCCGCGAAGGCCATGATGTCGTGCCAGATCGTGGCCGGCAGTGTGCCACCAGTCACGTTTTTCATTGGCGAGGAATCGTCATTGCCGATCCATACCGTGGTCACGTAATCGGTGGTGAAGCCCACGAACCAGGCATCGTGATAATCCTGCGTCGTGCCGGTCTTGCCCGCCGCTTCGTGGTTGGGAATGAGCGCCGCACGTCCCGTTCCGCTCGTCACCACGCCGTAAAGCATCTCGGTGAGATCGCGATCGACATGGCTGGCGATCACGCGCTGCAATTGCGGCGTCGTGCGCTGATAGAGAACATGACCGGAGCGGTCGTCCACCTGCGTCACATAATAAGGATAGACGCGAAAGCCGCCGCTGGCGAAGGCGGCATAGGCCGTCGTCATTTCGATGGGCGTCACATCCGAGGTGCCGAGCGCCAGCGCCGCGTTCTGTTCGAGCGGCGAAGTGATGCCGCATCGCTGCGCCGCTTCCACCACGGTCGAGATGCCGACTTCCTGGCCGAGACCGGCGGTGATCGTGTTCACCGAATGCGCCAACGCATCGGCGAGGGTGATCGTGCCGTATTGGCGGCCGCCATAATTGGTGGGCGACCAGCCGTCGATGTCCACCGGCCCATCGGTGCGCACGTCCCACGGGCTGATGCCGTTTTCGAGTGCGGCGAGATAGACGAAAGGCTTGAACGAAGAGCCGGGCTGGCGGCGCGCGAGGATCGCGCGGTTGAATACGCTGGCGTCGTAGTCGCGTCCGCCGACGAGCGCGCTGACGGCGCCATCCGGCTTCATCATCACCACGGCGCCTTCGCTGGCATGCGATTTCGCGCCCTTGGCGTTGAGCGTGCGCACCAGCGCGTGACGCGCGGCATCCTGCAATTTGGGTTCAAGTGTGGTGTGGACGACGAGATCGCTGGATGGCGGCTGGCCGTTCACGCTCGCTAGCTTCACCGCTTCCTCGGCGGCCGTATCCAGAAAGAAGTTTCGTGCATCGACGATGGCGGGATCGGAGATCGACGCGGGATGCGCCTTGGCGTTGTCGGCCTGCGCCTGGCTGATTGCACCCGTCTCCACCATGGAGTTCAGCACGCGGTTGGCGCGGGTCTGCGCGCTGACCAGATCGCGGCGCGGCGAGAACACGGACGGCGCCGTCGTCAACGTCGCCAGCATCGCCGCTTCGGGCAGCGTGAGATCGCGCGCCGATTTGCCGAAATAAACATGCGCCGCGCCGTCCACGCCATAGGCGCCGGAGCCGAGATAGATGCGGTTGAGATAAAGTTCGAGAATCTGTTTCTTGGAGAGCGTCTTTTCCAGCGAAGCGGCATCCATCAGCTCGGCCATCTTGCGGCTGAAGGTGCGCTCCTGCGAGGTGAAGATGATTTTCGCGGTCTGCTGCGTGATGGTGGAGCCGCCGGCCACGACATGATGGGCGCGGAAATTCACCCACATCGCGCGCATCAGTCCGCGGATGTCGATGCCGTTATGCGAATAGAAGCGCCGGTCTTCCATGGCAATGAAAGCGGCGGGCAGATAGGCCGGCATGTCTTCCAGATGCAGGCGCTGGCCAACAATGGCGCCGCGATGGCCGACATCTTCTCCCGCCGCATCGAGGAAGGTGAAGGCGATGGGGCGGTTGACCGAATACAGATCCTGCGAAACATCCAGCGGCGGCGCGAACCAGCCGAGGAATGTCGGAATCAGCATGATCAGCAGCAGCGGAATCGCGATGATTGCAGAACCGAGCGCCAGCGCGCGGCCAAAACCTTGGTGACGCCGCATCCATTGGGACGCCGCGTCGAGACTATCGTTCAGGGGATCACCAGCCATTGGCGCGCTAGGTGACTGATATTTTTGGCGAATTCAAGGCTGGGAGATGAACGACCCGGTAACCCCGTGCTGCCCGCGCCGCTATTGGGTTTTTCCACTAGGCTCGCTTCGGGCAATCGAGGGGAATTCCATGACACTTACTGACCTTGCATCCATCGGCACCCTTGTCAGTGGCGTAGCGGTGCTGGTGTCGCTGATCTATCTCGCGCTTCAGGTTCGGCAGTCCGACAGGAACCAACGCACACTGTTGCAACAAGGGTCGTCGATCCGCAATGCGCAAGGCGCCGCAAGGCTGACGGAACCGCACCTCGCCGCGCTCTATGCCAAGGCGGTGCACAATGAAACGGATTTCACGACCGCGCAGGTCGTGCAGCTCGCAACGCAGCTGCGCGCGTCGCTGCTTGGGGTTCAGGATCAGTACTTGCTGAAAAGACTTTCCTTGATCGATTCGATCCAGTTCGAGAGCCAGGAGCGCGCCTTTAGCGTGATGTTTGCGCTTCCCATCATGCGCGCATTGTGGATTTCGTCGCGAGCCCTCTACGCGCCGGAATTCTCCAACTATGTGGATGCGATTATAAAAGATGTCCCTCTCGCGGCGCGGGCCGATCTCGGGGATCGGCTCCGGGCTGATGTTGCCGCCCTGATGGCGGCGGAAAAAAGCGCGCATCCCTCTTGAGAATTGCAAATCGTCATGAGCCATTTTAGCGGAGATTTTCGATGACGCTTTCCGACCTTGCATCCATCGGCAGCCTCGTCAGCGGCGTAGCCGTGCTGGTGTCGTTGGTTTATCTGTCGATCCAGGTCCGGCAGGCGGACAAGAACCAGCGGACGTCGCTGCAGCAGGGCACATCGGAACGCGGCATCGATATCGTGCGGCATTGGGGCGATCCGCATATCGCGCAGGCCTATATGAAAACCATGGCCGGCGACACGAATCTCGGCTCGCTGGAGGCCTTTCAGCTGAACATGCATTTTCGCGCGAGCCTGCTGAGCTTTCAGGACAATTTTTTGCTGCAAAGAGTTTCGCTGATCGACGACATCCAGCTCGAGAGCATCCGGCGCACGATCAAGGTGCTGATGACGCAGCCGGTCTTGCGGGCGATGTGGAACCTGATGCGCGATTCATTCGCGCCGGAATTCGCCGAATTCGTGGAGACGCTCGCCAGGGACCTGCCGCTGGCGGCGCCTTACGATTTCGGCGCCCGGCTGAAGGCCGCGGTGGAAGAGGTGGAGACCGCCGCCGCGAAGTGAGTGAATCAATCAAGGGGGATTTCCATGACTCTTTTAGACCTTGCATCCATCGGCAGCTTCATCAGCGGGGTGGCTGTCCTCGTCACACTGGCGTTTCTAGTCGTTCAGATGCGGCAGGCCAATCGCAACCAGCGCGCCCTGATGCAGCAGATGCGCAGCGCACGCACCGTCGAGACGCAGCTGAAAGCGTCCGAGCCCTACGTCGCGGAAGTCATGAACCGCGCCTTTGCAAACGATGTCACCATGGACGACACGCAAGTCCGCGCGTTTCTGACGATCTGCATCGCGTCGGTAACCAACTGGGAAGACAGTTTCTTCCAGCATCGGTCCGGCGCCATGGATGCCGCCAGCTTCGCCTCCGATGTCGCGGTTCTCAAAGTTTTCGCATCGACGCCGGCATTCCGCGCGATCTGGCCGACCATGCGCGATTTGTTCGGCGAGGATTTCCGGGCCTATGTCGATCGCACGATACAGGAGACCGCTGTGGTGCCCGCGCCGTTCAACGCAGCGGCGTTGTGGAGGGAGAATTTGGCGAAAGAACTGGATGCCGCGCCCTAGCACAAAGCGGCCGGTTGGCTAAAGTCGCGTCTTCGCGGTTCGACGAGCGGGGACACTCCATGACACTTTCCGATCTTGCATCCATCGGCGGCTTTATCAGCGGCGTCGCCGTCGTTATCACACTGGTTTTTCTGCTGATCCAGATGCGGGAGACAAACCTGAACCAGCGCGCCCTGATGCAACAGATGCGCAGCGCGCGGAGCATCGATACGATATTGCGGCATGCGGAGCCGGGATTGAACGAAACCATCAGCCTCGCGATGCAAGGTGAGGCCGCGCCATCAACAGCAGCATGATCAACATCGGTTTGAATTACGTTGACGCGGGTATCGTCACGGTGGCCGCAAGGTCCATGAACCAAATTCCAAGACGGGCCGCGGCGATCATGGCGGACAGCGCGAATGCGGCTGCCTGCGGTTTCGCCATTTCCCTGAGGTAAGCGGATTGGAATGTATTTTCACGGACGCGAAAGACGAATAATATCGCGCCTCTGTATTTCGCCGCGAACGGAGAAGACGCCATGCCCGATTTTGCCACCACCGATCTGGCGCTCGCCATCGGTCATCATCTTCTGATCTTCGCGCTCGCCGGTGTGCTGGCGTTCGAGATCGGCGTCATCAAGCAGGGCATGGCGGCGAAGGACGTTGCGCGCGTCGGCAAGGTCGATCTGTGGTACGGCATCCTCGCCGGGCTCATCATCATCGTCGGATTTTCGCGCGCCATCTTCGCGGCGAAAGGCTGGGCCTATTACTCGGTCAATCATTTCTTCTGGGCGAAGATCGGCGCGTTCGCGATTGTGGGCCTGCTCTCGATCGGGCCAACAATGACGATCATCCGCTGGCGCCGCTCGCTGGCCGCCGATCCCGCGTTCCTACTCGCCGCGAAAGAGATTAGCGGCGTGCGCCGCTATCTGTGGGCGGAGGTCTTCATCTTCGCGCTCATTCCGGCCTTCGCCGCCGCCATGGCGCGCGGCTACGGCATGCCGCCGTCCTGATCTGGGACAAACGTCGATCCTCATCCGGCTCCGGCGGCGCGCATGCGCGTTCATACGTATTTGCGAAGAAGCGCGGTTGTTAACGAATCGGGCGGCATGTGGACCAGTCTGCAGGGAAATAAGACCGGAATGTCGCAAAGCCTTTCACTGGCGCTGGCGCGCCCGCACGACACGGTGTTTGTCGCTCCCGAGCAGGCGACGGATCCGTATGTCAAAATGGGTGTGGAATATTGGTGTTCCGTCCGCGGCGCCAGGCGGTTTCCCGCGCGCGCCGATCTCACCTTGCGCGGCATGGCCGCCGTTCTTCCTTATGCCGTCATCGTGAGCGTGATCGACGGCGGCGCCGATTACGAATTTCGCTATGTGGGCGAGCAACAGAGACAAGCGTTCCACACATCGTTCAAAGGCATGCGCGTCAGCCAGATCGAAGCTGCCGCGCCGGCCCTGGGCGCGATCCTGCGCGGCGCTTACGAGCAAGTTCGCGCGAGCGGCACGCCCTATGTTGCGCGCGGCGCCGTCGATCATGGGGTGCCAGGCGCGAATCCTCTTTTTCACGAGTCGGTGTTCCTGCCGCTAAGCGCGAGCGACAATGCCGTCGATCATCTGCTGATCGTCGGCGTTCAGGTCCCCGAACCGTTCTGGGATATCGCTGCGGATGAACTGACAATCCTCACGGAAAAAACCCGCATGGCTGGCGCAGCACTCTAGTTCTCGTATTGCTCCGGCAATTGCCCGGCTTTGAAAATCACCACCGGCTCGTCGTCGTAATCGCCAAGCTCCGAATCGCCGGTGCTGGCCAGCGCCAGCACGCCGGTCTTGCTCAGCGACAGCCGTTCCGCCATGCGCCGCGCGGCATCCGCCGTCTTGCAGGGCACGCCCTTCTCCGGCTTCAGCCGCTTGCGGTTGTCGAGCATGAAAGCCTGCACGATATAGATTGTTTCTCTGGCCATGCCTTGTCCGATTCTGTCCGCCAACAGCAGGCGCCCGCGCGAGCCACATGGCAATGGAGGCGGTGGGTGGAAAAAGATTGACACGCGGATTCGCGGAGACGCGGAGGGCGGCGAGCAGAATGAGATGCGCCGCTTTCTCTTCAACTTAAGGAGAGCCTGTCATGCCACTGGAACCCACCCCCGCCGGCTGGAACGCCGAACGCTGGCCGCATTTCTCGGCGCGCGAAATCGCCTGCCGTTGCTGCGGCGAAATCTTGATCTGGCCAGAAGCGCTCGATGCGCTGGAGGCGTTGCGCCGCGCGATGGCGGCCCCGCTTGTCATCAACTCCGGTCATCGCTGCGCGCTGCACAATGCGCGGGTCGGCGGTGCGCCGTTGTCGCTGCACAAGAAGCTCCTTCGATATCGCGCTCAGCGCGCATGATCCGGCGCGGTTTTTTCGTCTGGCGCGCGCCGCGCGGTTTCGCGGCTTCGGCTTCGGCCAGACATTTCTGCATCTCGACACGCGCGCGAATCCCGCACGCTGATTTTATGGACAAAGGAGCAAAACGAAATGGACACCCTTGGGAGTATTTTAGGTACCGGCGCGTCCGCGCTGTCCAGCGGCGTGTTCGGCCTCATCGGCAATATCGCCGCGAAGGCTTTCGGATATTTTGAAAACGGCCAGACGTTCGCGCAGAAGCAGACCGAATGGAATCACGAGACCGAATTGCTGAAACTGCAAATGCAGCTCAAGACGGAAGAAACCGAACATGAAAGCGTGCTGCTGCCGGTGCAATCGCTGGACGCGCTCGATGCCAGCGTACGGGCGGACGGCGCGCTTGGGCCGTCTTATGGCTGGGTGAACGCTGTGCGCTCGCTGGTGCGCCCGGCATTGACGTTGGGCCTCGCGGGATTTCTCTGCGTTGCCTTCTTCGCCATGCCGAAAGGCGCTGCGGATCGCGCCTATGTCGTGGACAGCCTGGTGTTCGCGTCCGTCACGGTCATTGTGTGGTGGTTCGGCGATCGCGCGCCGAAACGTCCCCTGCATCATTGACGCGCCAGCGCCTTGCTGCATGCTGCGCGCAACCGCTATCGAAAGCCTACGCCCATGAAAGTCAGCGAAGCCATCGCCACGCGCAAGACGACCCGTGCTTTCCGCACCGATCCCGTTTCGCGCGAAACCATCGAGAGCATTCTGACGCTGGCCGCGCGCGCGCCGTCCGGCGGCAATCTGCAACCATGGAAAGTCTATGCGCTGCTGGGTCCCGCGCGCGACGAGTTGGTGCGGCGCGTGGCCGAGAAGCGCAAAGCCTCGCCGATGGGCACGGCGCCGGAATATCACATCTATCCGCCGGAACTGACCGAGCCTTACAAGGCGCGACGCTATCGGCTGGGCGAGATGATGTACGCAACGCTGAACATCCCGCGCGAAGACAAAATGGCGCGGCTGCAATTCTTCGCGGGCAACTGGGAATTCTTCGGCGCACCGGTTGGCCTCATCGTCACCATCGACCGGCAGATGCAGCAGGGCCAGTGGTCGGACCTCGGCATGTTTCTGGAGAACATCATGCTGCTCGCGCGAGAACACGGATTGCACACCTGCCCGCAGGAAGCCTGGGCGCTGTTTCATCCCGAGATCCGCGAATATCTGAGCGTGCCGCAAAACGAGATGATCTTCTGCGGCATGGCGATCGGCACTGGCGACGAAGCGGCGGTGGTGAACGCGCTCAACAGCGAACGCGCCACGCTCGCTGAATTCGCGATTTTTCGGGAAGAGGCATGAGAGGAGAGGCCGTCTTTCCTGAAATCGAAAACGAATGGCGATGTGCTACGCTCCCCGCCGGGTGCGGGGGATAACATGATGGGCAAGATTCCCGTTGGCCGAACAATCGGCCAAAGTTATGAATTTTCATTCCAGAAATATGGCGTCATCCTGGGTATCATCTGGCTGCCGACGCTCTTGTTGTTTGCGCTGGGCTATTTTCTATTTTGGCCGGTATTCCTGCAAATTGCGGGGAGCTTACCGGCCGCGATTCAGAACCCGGCCGATAGCAGCATGCCGTTGCTGATCGGCACCATATTCGGGCGCATCTTTCTTTTCGATATCCTGGTGCTGTCCGTTTTTGTGATGTTCAAAGTCGGAATTACCAAAGAGATTTTAGGACTGAGAAAAGGACCCCGTTATTTCTATCTGCCAACTGGCGCGGATGAGCTGCGTGTCATTGTCAGCTACATTATTTTATTCGCGATAGTCTATGCGGTACTCCTCGCAGTTGCTTTAGCAATCGCTCTGATTGCCGTGATCGGATCCGTCATTTTCGCAGGCGCGGCGCAGAATTTCGATCTGAAAACAATTTCCGCGCCTTTACACGTTGCCCTGTTTCTGTTGGACGCAGGACTCGAATTTTTCTGGATGTATGTCGCCATGCGCCTTTCTTACTTGCTTGTTCCCGCGACAGTGGCGGAAAAGCGTATCGTGGTTACTCGAAGTTGGGAACTGACCAAGGGAAATTTCTGGCGCATCATCCTTATCAGTATTGTCATGTGGGTGCCGCTTGTGTTGCTGGAAAGCGTTTTCTTCGCATTCGCGGCGGAACCGATCTTTTTCGATATCGTCACGGCAGCACACAGTGGCCGTGCCGCCGTTGCCGCCGAGATTGGAAAACTTCTGAAGAACTATATTTACTACATGCCCTACATCTGGGGTGTGGGCCTGCTTATCTCGCCAATCTATTATGGTCTGACGAGCGCAGCGCCGGCTTTTTCCTATCGCGCGCTGCTTCCCGCACCGGCAGCAGCAGAGTAGAAGCACACACTAGATATGAGAAACCCGCGCTGGATTTCTCCAGCGCGGGCTCTCTGCCTTGAAAGCTCGGCGTTTTACGGGGAGGGGCTTTCCGCAAAACGCTGCCTCAAGATCGCTGCTTCGGGGAAACGCGGTAAACAAAACACCGAAGCAATCCGTTCTGTGTGCGAGAATGCAGGTGCGGTGCTGAACAGACTCTGGATATCCTGTTCATCGCCTATTCATCGCGGAAAGCCTAGAAAAGCCCATGTTTCGGCTCGTTTTTATCGCTTGTGTGGTTTCGTTCCTGGCGGGCACGGAGCCTGCTTGCGCGCAGGGCAGGCACGGCCCCGAATGGGGCGATCCGCGGCCGCTCGACAGATTGCTGCCGCAGATTCGCAGTCATCATCCCGGCACGTTCTATGATGCCGAAGGACCGTATCCCGACGAGAACGGCAATCCGCATTACCGCCTCAAATGGGTGACTCCGGAAGGCCGCGTGATCTGGCTCGACACCGATGCGCGCACCGGCCGCGTCAACGGGATAGAACACGGCGCAAATCGGGGCGGCTATTTCGGTGATCCGCCACGTGAAAATTTCCCGCCGGAAGGCGCACGTCATTTCGGTGGCGGGCCCGGCGGACCATATGCGCGCGGACCGCGCAACGGCGGCTTCGGCGCTCCTTGGGGTGGCCATGGCGGCGGTGATTGGGGCGGCAGACGCGGCGGTGGCGGTTGGGGCGGCGGGCATGGCGGCCATCACGGACACGGCGGCTAGACGATGCGCATTCTTCTCGTTGAGGACGATCAGGATCTTCAGCGCCTTCTCAAGAAAGCGCTGAGCGATGCCGGCTATGTCGTCGATACGGCGAGCGATGGCGATGAAGGCCATTTCCTCGGCGATACCGAGCCTTACGATGCCGTCATTCTCGACCTTGGCCTGCCGAAAATGGATGGTGTGCGCGTATTGGAAAAATGGCGCAAGGATCAGCGCCTGATGCCTGTTCTGATTTTGACGGCGCGCGATCGCTGGAGCGACAAGGTTGCCGGCTTCGATGCCGGTGGCGACGATTATCTCGCGAAGCCATTCCACACAGAGGAACTGCTGGCGCGCCTGCGCGCGCTTCTGCGCCGCGCGGCTGGAATTGCGACAGCGGAAATCGAGGTTGGCCTGCTGCGTATCGACACGCGCTCGTCGCGCGTCACGGTGGACGGCAATCCGATCAAGCTCACTTCGCTTGAATACCGCCTGCTCGCCTATCTGGCGCATCATCAGGGCAAGGTGGTGTCGCGCACCGAATTGGTGGAACATCTTTACGATCAGGATTTCGACCGCGATTCCAATACGATTGAAGTGTTTGTCGGCCGTTTGCGCAAAAAGCTCGGCATCAACGTGATTCAGACGGTGCGTGGCCTTGGCTATAGTCTCGAAGCTCCCGACAAATCTCGCAGCGAAGATCGCGCCTAGATTTGATTCGCTCGCAGCCCGGCTCATCGCCGCGGCCGCCGTGTGGACCGTCTTGGGGCTCCTGATCGGCGGGTTGCTGCTGTCCGGCGTCTTTCGCTCCTCGGTGCAAAGCGATTTCGACGCGCGCCTGCGATTCGATCTGGACGGCATGATCGCTGCGGCTGAGCCCGGACCGGCGGGGCAAGTCTCGCTCGAAGGGCGCTTCACCGATCCGCGTTTCGAACGCGTCTATTCCGGCTGGTACTGGCAGATCACGCCCACCGGCAAGGGCGCGAAACTTACCGACGCGCAGATTTCGCGCTCGCTCTGGGACCACACGATCAAGATCACCGATTCGCGGCAGCGCGCCGGATTGGACTGGGGCCATGCCTCGGGACCGGAAGACAAGCAACTGCGCTTTGTCTCGCGCCACATCGAATTTCCGATTTCCGATACGCCGCAGACGAACGATACCGCGAGTTATACGTTTCTGGTGGCGGGCGACATCACGCAGGTTGAGAACGAAGTCCAGCAATTCAACGGTACACTGATCTGGTCGTTCGCCGTTCTGGGTCTTGGGCTGCTCGCCGGCATTTTCATTCAGGTGCGCGTCGGTCTTGTTCCGCTGCGCCGTCTCAGCGAAGCGCTCGCGCGCATTCGCGATGGCAATGCGCGTCGGCTCGATGGCCGCTTTCCGGTGGAAATCGCGCCGCTCGCGAGCGAGTTGAATAGTCTTATCGAACATGACGAAGAGGTCGTGGCGCGCGCGCGCACTCACGTCTCCAATCTCGCGCATTTCCTGAAGACGCCGCTTTCGGTCATCACCAGCGAGGCATCGGCGAATCCCGGACCGCTGGCCGATGCGGTGACGCGCCAGGTGGGCACGATGCGCCGTCAGATCGATCACTATCTGGCGCGCGCGCGCGCGGCGGGCGCCGTGAAAACACTGGGCAGCCGCACGCCGGCCGGCCCGGTGCTCGACGATCTGTCACGCGTTCTCAAACGCATCCATGCCGAGCGCGGAGTCGCAATCGATATCGATTGTCCCGCCGATCTGGCATTCCGCGGCGAGCGGCAGGATCTGGAAGAGATGAGCGGCAATCTCGTTGACAACGCCTGCAAATGGGCGCGGGCCCGCGTGCTGGTTTCGGCCCGGCGCGGTGCGGGTGCCACGCTGGAACTGCGCGTTGGCGACGATGGCCCGGGCCTGAGTGCCGAAGAGCGCGCGCTCGTGGGCGAGCGGGGCGAGCGTCTGGACGAAAGCGTGCCGGGCAGCGGGCTTGGCCTCGCCATCGCGCGTGATATCGCCAAGCTCTATGGCGGCTCGATGAGCCTCAGCCGCAGCCCGCTGGGCGGGTTGGAAGTCCTGCTGGTTTTGCCGCTGATTGCTTAATTTCAATCGTCCGTATCGCGGCTTGGCAACGCGGCGTTAACAATAAGCCGTCAACAATTTAAGCGCCGATAAAGCCTGCCCGCCCGGAACGCAGGACCGGCAGGCATGGAATACTGGGATGATCGCAACGCACAAGGCAAAACAGTTGCAGGCGCTCCTCGGCGCGCTGCCGCCGATCATTGCCGCGCGGCTGGCGCAAGCCGTCGAGTTGGACCGGCTGGCCGACGGCAAGACCCTGCCGCATGAGTTGATCCTCGAGGGCCTGCGTCCTGTTCTGCGCCGTTCGTCCAATGGCGAGCGCATCGCGACGCCCTTGCGCATGTTCTGCCGACCCTTCGAAGATTTGCTGACGGGGCACACGCGCAAGGAAAAGCAAAAAGGCCGTATCGCGCGCGCATCGATCTTGCCGGTCTGGAACTGGCTGGGACAGACTTTGGTGCCAAACGCGGTCACCGCTTTCTCCATCGGCGTCAAGACGGCCGCGCTGGGTTTCAAGACGGACGACGTCATGGAACACGCCGCGCAATTCTGGAGCGCGGCAGCACTGGCGATCCATGAAGCACTCGGCAGCGAGCGCGGCCGCAAGGCGCGCGCGCGTTGTTGGAAAGCGACGCCGCCGTCGAAAACGCGCGCGAGATGGCGTTTCTGATGTCCATCGGAAAAGAGATTTTAGAACTGCAGCAGAAGTTGCCGCGGCCTTTGCCGACGCTGACGGTCGATTTTGTCTGGAAGCTGCGCGAGATTTACGACCGCGTCGTGGAGTCGTCGCCCGACGCGGCGCCCTATATCGCCGTGGTCGCGATGAATCGCCTGGAGCGGCCGTGGGAATCGCTCAAGCTGCCACTGATGATCTTGCGCCAGACACAAGACACGCTGATCAGCAGCAGCGATATGGGCATGGCCGGCGAAATCATGTTCGGCGACATCGAGATGCACGGCTCGGCCATTCGCGCCGCGCGGCCGCAGCAATTTGATGCAGAGGATCTGCTCACCCATCTTGCAGGCTTCACGGCGTTGTCGTCGGGCATGGTCAAAGCCATCGAAATGCGGCGCGACGGCAAATGGGGCCAGCGCCTGATGAAGGACCGCTCCGCTGTTGCCGAAGTGATGGAAGGCTTTATGGAACGCGCGGCGAAGGAAATCCTCGCCGCTTTGCCGACGCAGAAATCCGGCAGTTATGCCGGCGGTCCGCGCGTTCCCGATATTTCACATGCCGCCGATCCGGAGAAAACCGAGCGCGGCATGAATTACGCGGGGCTCGTTGTCGGTTGTCGGCAGTTGGCCCCCGCCGCCTCGTTCGGCGCGGCGAACAAGAATGCACTCGAAGAAGTGGCTCTGGCTCTCAAATCGTACAATGAGGATCTGCTGAAGGAGTTGCGCGCCGCGGAAGGCGAACGGCGCATGCACGCCGAACAATATTTCGCCATCGCCACTGAACTTGCCGGAATGTTTTTCAGCGCCGACGAAGCGGAAATCCTGCGCCGCCGCGGCCGGGCCGCGACCGGAACTGCCGCTGCCGCTTAGTATTTTATACCGCGCCCGATTTCTTCAGTTCCAAGATTTCCGCTGCCGAATAGCCAAGCTCGCCAAGAATTTCATCCGAATGTTCGCCGAGCAAAGGCGCGCGACTGCGCACCGTGCCGGGTGTTCCGTGGAGCTTGATCGGCGTTGCAGCGATCGGGGCCGTGCCGATGCCGGGGTAATCGATATTGGTGAAGAAATCGCTCGATTTGAAATGCGGGTCGTCCAGCGCCTGTCGCATGTTGTAGACCGGGCCGGCTGGCACGCGCGCGTTTTCGAAGGCAGCAATGACCTCCACGCTCGATCGCGCGGTACACCACTCCTGGATGCGCGCGCTGATAATTTCGCCATTATCGCCACGCGCCTTGTCGCTGGCGAAGCGTTTGTCGTCCAGCCATTCCGGCGCGCCGATCAGCTTGGACACCCGGCGAAACAACGGATCGCCGTTGACCGCGACGGTGATCCAGCCGTCGCGCGTCTTGTAGATATCCGACGGCCCCGATGTCTGGCTGCGGTTTAGCGTCGGCTTGCGGCCAAGCCCGAGCACGGATTCCTCGATCAGCATGGTGCTGAAAAACGTGGTCGCGGTGAGCAGCAAAGCGCCTTCCACAAGTTGACCGTTGCCCGTTTGCTCTCGCGCGCGCAGCGCCGAGACGATGCCGAGGGCAAGAAGCGACGCCGTTCCAAAATCCACCCATGGTGTGGCGGCGCGCACCGGCTGATCTTCCGTGCCGGAGAAATAGACGGAGCCCGACATCGCCTGCGCGATGCCGTCGAAGCCGACGCGATTGGAGTAAGGGCCTCCCAATCCGAAGGCCGTCGCCACGCCGAGGATGACGCGCGGATTGATCGCAGAAACGCTGTCGTAATCGAGGCCAAGACTCTTCAGGGTCTCGCCCGGAAGATTGGCGATCACGACATCGCTGTTCGCGATCAGCCGCTGCACGACCTCGCGGCCTTTTTCATGCGCGGGATCGAGCGTCAGCCCACGCTTGTTGCGGTTCATTTGAAGGAACATCGCGCCTTCGCGTGGGCTTCCATCGTCGTTCAGCGCCAGCGATATCAGTGTGCGGTCTTCCTTGCCGTCGCGCTTCTCGACGCGGATCACGTCGGCGCCGAGATCGCCCAGCAACGCGCCGCAGAACGGACCTGCGATATAGCGCCCAAAATCGGTGACACGGATTCCCTCAAGCGGACCCTTCACGATGTGCTCTCCTCATCCCGTTCGCGGCAATTGCGGCGCGCCACTGTCGGGAATATACCGGCGCCACGGAGAAAACCATGAGCGTTGCCGACGCTTTCGCGTCATTGAACAGGATTGCGGGGCTGGCGCCGCTGCGCGCACCCGCCTTCGAAGACAATGATCCTCTGATCCCGACGCCGTTTCGCGTGGCAAGTGCGGCGGGTGCAGCACTTGGTCTGGGTGCGTCCGGCGCGAACGAAATCTGGCGGCTGCGCGGCGGCGACCAGCAGGACATCAGCGTCGATCTGAAGGCCGCCGCTGCATCGCTGCTTTCATTTGCGCTGCTCAAACTGAATGGTCAGACAGTGCCGCGCCCATCCGAAGCCAAGCCGACGGTGGCCATTCACCGCGCCGCCGATGGCCGCTGGATTCATCTGCATGGCGGCTTTCCGCATCACGAACAGCGCACGCTCGATCTGCTGAACGCGAGCAATACGCAAGATGGCGTGGCCCAGGGCGTCGCCAACTGGAATGCGGCGGCGCTTGAAGACGCGCTGGCTTTCATGAATTTGTGTGGTGCTGTCGTTCGCACCGCAGAGGAATGGCAGAAGGGTCCGCAGGGCAAGGCGCTGGCGCACACGCCACCCATCGTCGTCCGCCGCATCGGCGATGCGCCGCCGCTGCGCTTGCCGGAAGCGGCGCAGCCGCTGGACGGGATTCGCGTTCTCGATTTGACGCGCGTCCTGGCGGGTCCGGCCGTCGGCCGCACGCTGGCGTCTTATGGCGCGGATGTTCTGTCGGTGCGCAATCCGCTGCTGCCGACCATCGATCTGTTCGATCTCGATACCGGTCTGGGCAAGCGTTCGACATTTCTCGATCTGGAAAAACCGTCAGATGCGGAGACGCTGCGCGCGCTGGCGCGCAGCGCGCACGTCTTTGTCGATTCCTATCGTCCCGGCGCGTTGGCGAAACTCGGTTTCAGTCCCGCGGCATTGGCGCATTCTTCGCCCGGCATGATTCATCTAGCGATTTCCTGTTATGGCCATGACGGGCCGTGGGCAGGTCGACGCGGTTGGGAACAACTGGCGCAGAGCGCGACAGGCATCGCGGTCGAGCAGGGCGCTTTCATGGCGGCGCGTGCGGGAAGCCGCCGCGAGACGGTGCCGCGCCTGATCCCTGCTGCGGCCTGCGACTACATCACGGGTTACCTTGGTGCGGCCGGCGTCATCGCGGCGCTGCTGCGGCGCATCCGCGAAGGCGGGAGCTGGCAGGTGGAAGTTTCGCTTTGCGCCACGGCGATGTGGCTGCAATCGCTCGGCAAGGTCGCGCTGGCGAGCATTCCTGCGGACTGGAATGCGGCTTCGGGACTCGACGGATATTTCCAGTCATGCGAAACCGAACGGGGTCGGCTCGATCATCTTGGGCCGGTGGTGCGGATGTCGAAAACGCCGCCAGTCTGGCGTTGTCCGCCGCCCGAACCCGGCGCGGACAAACCGCGTTGGCTCGATTGAATGTTCGCGATGGATATGAGGATGGAATGCCACCGAAACAGAATCCGCTAAAGCTCAACCCGTTGCAATTGCGCACGCTGACCTTGCTGCAGGCAATCATGCGCGTTCCCGACGCGGCGAGCGCCGGTCCCGGCCCGGGCGAAGTCACCATCGCGCGCTTTCCGCAGGCGCATGGCGATCACTTTCATCTGGGCGATGCGACCGTGCGTGGCAGCGACGCAACAGGCTTGTACAACGAGAAAGTCTGGCATGCGCTGGAACGCAAGGGCGTCGCACGGGCCGACTGGCCGCACAACATCGTGCTCACCGCCGAGGGTGTTGCTTACGATACGGGATTGGCGAAAGAGATTTTACATCACGCCGCCGGTCACTGATCTTATTCCATCTTCGTGAGCGTCGCGAAGCGCTCGCCGAATAGCGCAAGACCCCTCTTGCTCGTCATGAAGGCATCGAGTGCTTTGGGGTCGGCTGTGATTTTCGCATCGCCGAACTGACCCTCTTCGACGGTGCCCGCGATCTGATGCGCCTTGATCGCGGCTTTGACCGCGTCTTCGTCCAGGAGGAACAACACGAGACGGCCTTGTCCATCCGCGCGATAGAGAAGCGGAACAGTGCCGCCCGCAGTTTCGTTTTCGTCTTCCGGCTTTCCGTTGCTCATCACCATGCGGCCGTTCATGAAGTGATTGGGACCGAGCGCTGCCGTGGTGATCGAGGCAACGGACCAATCGCCATCCGGCTCCGTGCCGGCCTGTACCAGGACAACGGTGATCGTGCCGTCCGCAGCAGGCAGGAAATGGAAATAGACGTCGCGGCCAGCGTCAGAGCTTTCCATCTTGCCGCGCCACAATCCCGTCAATGTGGGATCGTTGATGAGGCCGGCCGTCGTTCCGACAGGATGCGTGGTCGTGGGTGGAAAGCAGCCAAGCAGAAGAAGTGCTGCACCGAACAAGGCCGACAGTTTGATGAGCCGCATCGCAAATCCCCTGAAAACCTTAGCAGATTCGCGTCGGATTGGGGCGGAAGCGGGGCGGCGCTGGGCCGCGTTGGAGGCGGCGCTATGCAGCCTTATAGTTCGCGCTCCGCAACATGCTGACTCGTCTGATGAATCCGCGCAAACGCCGCCGTCTCTATTTTGCCGCTGCTCTGCTAATTGCGGGCGCGGGTGGCGCTGCGCTGGTTTTGGCCGCGCTGAAGGACAATGTTCTTTATTTCTATAGCCCCTCGGACATCACGGCGAAGCATGTGCCAGCCGGAGTCGCTTTTCGCGTTGGCGGTCTGGTGGAAAAAGGCAGCGTCACGCATGGCCCGCATGCCGAAGTGCGTTTCGTGGTGACCGATGGCCGTGCGGCCGTGCCGATCTCGTTTCGCGGCGTGCTGCCCGATCTGTTTCGTGAGGGGCAGGGGATCGTTGCCTCGGGCGCGCTTACGGACAAGGGCGTGTTCGATGCGAGCGAAGTGCTGGCCAAGCATGACGAGCGCTACATGCCTCCGGAAGTGGTGGACGCGCTGAAGCGCTCCGGCCGCTGGAAAGAAGGTGGCCAATGACCGGCGAGATCGGCCAGCTCGCGCTCACGCTCGCCTTCGCGCTATCCGTCATCGCGGCGATTTCGGGACTTGCCGGTGCGCGCCTGAACGGCGAACGCGCGCGTGCCGTCGCGACGAGTTCTTCGATCGGCATGTTCGTGCTTATCGCTCTTGCCTATGCCGCGCTGACCTATGCATTCGTCACGTCGGATTTCAGCGTGCTGGATGTGGCGCAGAATTCGCACACCGCCAAGCCGCTGATCTACAAGATCACCGGTGTGTGGGGAAACCACGAAGGCTCGATGCTGCTGTGGGTTCTGGTGCTCGCGATTTATTCCGCGATCATCGCCTTTGCTCAGCGCGGCAGCGCGCGGCTGACGTCGGCGGCGCTGGGCGTTCAGGGCCTGCTGGCCAGCGCGTTTCTGCTGTTCATTCTGTTTACTTCCAATCCGTTTTTGCGGCTCGATCCTCCGCCCTTTGAAGGTGCGGGACTCAATCCGCTGTTGCAGGATCCCGGTTTGGCGATACATCCGCCGATGCTTTACGCGGGCTATGTCGGATTGTCGGCCGCGTTCGCCTATGCGGCAGCGGCACTCATCGCCGGCGAAGCGAATGCGGCGTGGGCGCGCGCAGCACGGCCTTTCATGCTGCTGGCGTGGATTGCGCTCACGGCGGGCATCACGCTGGGAAGCTGGTGGGCCTATTACGAACTCGGCTGGGGTGGTTTCTGGTTCTGGGATCCAGTCGAGAATGCGGCGCTCATGCCATGGCTGATCGCGACCGCGCTGCTGCATTCGGCGCTGGCAACGGAACGCACCGGCGCGTTTCGAAGCTGGACCTTGCTGCTGGCGATTCTGGGATTCTCGCTCAGCCTGATCGGGACCTTTCTTGTGCGCTCGGGCGTGCTGTCGTCGGTACATGCCTTTGCCAGCGATCCCACGCGCGGCGTGTTCATTTTGATGATGCTGGTGGCGGCCATCGGCGGCGCGCTGGCGCTGTTTGCCTGGCGCGCGCCGCAACTACAAAGCGGTGCTGCCTTCGAGCCGGTGAGCAAGGAAACCGCGCTGCTACTGAACAATGTTCTGCTGACGGCGGCAGCGGCAACGGTGTTTCTCGGCACGCTCTATCCCTTGCTGCTCGACACGGTGACGGGAACGAAGATTTCCGTGGGGCCGCCTTATTTCGCGATCACCTTCGCACCGATCTTTGTGGTGTTGATTTTTCTGGTGCCGTTCGGACCGCGTCTGGGCTGGCGCAATGGCGATCTGAAAGCGGCGTCGCGTGCGCTCGCGCCGGCGCTCGGCATCGCAGCGGTGGCCGGTCTGTCCTTGCTGGCGATTGTATCACCACGTTCGCTGGCCGCCGCGGGCGCGTTCGCGCTGGCGGGTTGGGTGATCGCGGCAAGCGTTATCGATCTAACGCGACGCGGGCGCGTCAGATCGTTGCCCGCGAGCGCTTATGCCTCGGCGCTGGCGCATGCCGGTCTTGGCATCACGCTTCTCGGCGTGACAGGCACCACGGTTTGGCGCAGCGAAGCGATCGACGTTCTGGCGCCGGGTCAAACCATGCCCATCGCGGGCTACACGCTGCGGCTCGAAAATGTGCAACCAATTCAGGGACCGAATTATCAGGCGGCGCGTGCTATCGTCACCGTGCTGCGCGATGGCCGCACAGTGACGACCATGATGCCGGAGAAACGCGCCTATCCGGCGGAAGGTCAGGTGGTCAGCGACACGGCGATCCATACAACAGGATTTTCCGATCTCTATTTGGCGTTGGGCGATCAGCAGGGCAACGGTTGGACCTTGCGCGCCTATGTCAGTCCGCTCGCGCCCTTCATCTGGTTCGGCGGCGCGTTCATGGCGTTTGGCGGCATCGCCGGTCTCTGGGGCCGCCTTCGTGCGCGACGTAACCTTGCGGTGCCGCAGGCGGTGCTGGCTAAATGAAACCGATTCTTCTCGCGCTGTTGTTGATGGCGGTTATGACGGGCGCCGCGATAGCGGCACAACCGGGCGCTCTCTCCGATCCGAAACTCGAAGCACGCGCAGTGACGCTGCAGAAAGAGTTGCGCTGTCTTGTCTGTCAGGGCGAGTCGCTCGATGAATCGAACGCGCCGCTTGCCGCCGATCTGCGCCACCTAATTCGCGTGCGCATCGCGGTCGGCGACACGAACGAGGAGGTCGAGCGTTATCTGGTTGCGCGTTATGGCGATTTCATTCTGATGAAGCCGCCGCTGGAACCGCAGACCTATTTGCTGTGGTTCGGCCCGTTCGCCGTGCTTTTGCTCGGCGGCACCATCGTCGGAACCGTCGTGTTCCGAGCCCGCAAAAAGCTAAAGGCCGAAAAAGCCTGAGTTTTTGCCGCGTGGAACGATCAGGAGTTGGTGATATTACTCAATTGTAATGATACGGACAGGAACAAGCAAGCTCGCTGGCTTAAGGCCTGCACCGAGCGGAATGTCGGAGACCGTGCCGCTGCACTGCGGCGCCCAAGGAGACGAAAATGAAGAACGAAAAACAGACATCTGTATTGCTGGGACATCGCCGCCGCCTGCTGGCCGCCGTTGGGGCCGGGGCCATACTTATTGTGGGGCTGGGAGCGTTTTCGCTTCTTCCCATCGCCGCCGCTGTGCCGATGCAGCATCCGGCTCAGCCGCAGCAGCATCTGGTGCAACCGCAACAGCAGCATGCGCCGCAATCTCCCGCGCGCCCCGCCAATCAGCAGACAACGCCGCGCATGATCGAAAGCGGTGCGCCGTTTAGCTTCGCTGATCTGGTGGAACGCGTCAGCCCGTCCGTCGTCACCATCACGGTCGAGGAAGAGGTGAACCAGCAAGCTGGTTTCGATCCGCAGGATTTGCCGGAGCCGTTCCGCGATTTCTTCAATCAGTTTGGCCAAGGCCAGGGCCGCCAGTTCAGTCAGCCGCACAAGGCCGTCGCGATGGGTTCGGGCTTCATTATCGACAAGTCCGGATACATCGTCACCAACAATCACGTGATCGAGAACGGCAAGAAGATCACCGTCAAGCTACCTGATGGCCGTGAATATGATGCGAAGCTGGTCGGCACAGATCCCGCAACCGACGTCGCCTTGCTGAAGGTGAAGGCTGACAAGCCGTTGTCGTCCGTCGAGTTTGGCGACGACCGCCAGGTGCGCGTCGGCGATTGGGTGATCGCGGTCGGCAATCCATTTGGTCTCAGCAATACCGTCACGGCGGGCATTGTTTCGTCGATCGGCCGCGATGTTGGCAACGGTCAGTATAACGATTTCATTCAGATCGACGCACCGATCAATCGCGGCAATTCGGGCGGCCCAACCTTCGACATTCAGGGCAAGGTCATCGGCATGAATTCGATGATCTTTTCACCGTCCGGCGGCAGTGTCGGCATCGGGTTCGCCATTCCCGCGACCACCATCCATGACGTCGTGGCGCAGCTGCAGGCGCACGGGCGCGTGGCCCGCGGCTACCTCGGCGTGGAAATCCAGAGCATCACGCCGGAAATGGCCGCCAGCCTTGGTGCCAAGGAAATGAAAGGCGCTATCGTCGCCAGCATCGTTCCCAATGGTCCCGCCGCGAAAGCCGGCTTTGTTCAGGGCGATATCGTGATCGCGCTGAACGGCAAGGGTGTGGAAGATTCGCGCGATCTGACCCGCCGCATTGCGACAATACCGGCAGGCGCAACGGCCACGTTCAGTGTTGTGCGTGGCGGCGCTCCGAAAACGCTCACCGCAAAGATCGGCGCGCGTAAGGATGAGCAGGTCGCATCGAACAACGCGCAGCAAAAAAACAAAGCGCCCGCCACGGCCGAAGCAATGGGCTTGGGACTAGCGGCCGTCACGCCGGAAACGCGGCAGGCCTTTAATCTGGACGGCGGCATCAATGGCGTCGTGATCACGCGCGTAGATCCCAATAGCGATGCCGCGGACAAAGGCTTGCAGCCGGGCGATGTGCTGGTCTCGGTCGCCAATCACGCTGTTCGTTCGCCGCAGGATGTGAAGGCCAGCATCGCGGCGGCTAAGGCAGCCGGGCGCTCGACTGTGCTCGTGCTCGTGACAGGCCAAGGCGGACAGCGCTTTTACGCTCTCAAGCTCGGAGCCTAGCAACAGTGTATCGGACTGTGTGGGCGAAAGCCCGCCGGCCCGCCCCCGCGCCGGTGGCGGCGGCCTCATCCCCCGTTGCCGCCATCGGCGCGGACCCTATTCGGTTCAAGCGTTGCGAAATGTGGAAATCGCCCAAACAGGAGATCTGATATGCGTATTCTCGTTGTGGAAGACGATTTCGAGGCCCAGCGTTATCTGGTGAACGGTCTCAAGGAGGCTGGTCATGTTGTTGACGATGCCGGCGACGGCGAAACCGGCCTCACGCTCGCGCTATCGCGGCCCTATGACATGGCGATCATCGATCGCATGTTGCCGAAGCTCGATGGCCTGAAGCTTGTCGAGGAAATCCGCGAACAGGGAAATACCACACCTGTGCTTTTTCTGAGCGCCCTGTCCGAAGTCGATGACCGCGTGAAAGGGCTGAAAGCCGGTGGCGACGATTATCTGACGAAGCCTTATGCCTTCGTGGAATTGCTGGCGCGTCTGGATGCGTTGATGCGCCGCCGTCATCCGGCTGCCGTGAGGACGCGCCTGCAGGTTGGCGATCTCGAACTCGACCTGCTGACCCGCACCGCCAAACGCGCGGAGACTTCGATCGATTTGCAGCCGCGGGAATTCCGCCTTCTGGAATATCTAATGCGTCACGCGAGCCAGGTCGTCACCCGCACGATGCTTCTGGAAAGCGTCTGGGAATATCATTTCGATCCCCAGACCAATGTGATCGACGTGCATATCTCGCGCCTGCGCGCCAAGATCGACAAGGGGTTCGAGACGCCGCTGCTCCATACCGTGCGCGGCGCGGGCTACATGATCCGTGCGCGCGCCTAGACTTTTCCGAACGCTCGCGTTTCGGATCATCTTCGTCTACATCGCGATTTTTGCGGTTTCGGCGGCTGCGCTTGTCGCGTTCACCTACTGGAACACGAAGCGCGCGCTCGATTCGCAAACGGATCAGACGATCGAAGCGGAGATCGCGGGACTTTCGGAGCAGTATCAGCGCCTGGGTCTGAGCGGGCTGACGGATGTCATCATCAGCCGTTCGATCCGCGGCGGTCAGGGCCTCTATCTTCTGATCGATGCGTTGCGCCATCCCATAGCCGGAAATCTCGACGGATGGCCGCAGATCATCGAACGGCCTGGCCGCTTCATTGAATTCAATTATGAGCGCCGCGTTGGTGGCTTGTCGGTCCTGCACCGGGCGCGCGGCAGGGCCTTTGCGCTGACCGGCGGATTTCAGCTTCTAGTCGCGCGCGACATTCACGAGCGGCACGAAACCTCCCGTCTGTTCGGCACCACGCTGCCCTGGAGTGTGATGCTCATGCTGGTTCTGGGGCTCATAGGCGGCGGCCTGATGAGCCGCAATCTTTTGGCGCGCCTTGATTCCATCAACACGACGAGCCGCGAAATCATGGCAGGCGATCTTTCGCGCCGCGTGCCAATAACGGGAACCAGCGACGAGTTTGATGCCTTGGCCGGAAATCTCAACCGCATGCTCGACCGGATCGAGCGGTTGATGCGCGGCATGCGCGAGATGACGGATTCGGTGGCGCACGATCTGCGAACGCCATTGAACCGTTTGCGCAACCGCATCGACGCGGCGCAGCGCCGTCTGCCGCCGGACAGCGCTGAAGCGGGCGAAATCGAGATGGCGGCGGTCGAGATCGACCAGCTCATCGCGACCTTCAATGCGCTGCTCCTCATCGCGGAAGCCGAAGCCGGCATGGCGCGCGAAGCGATGGCGCGTGTCGATTTGCGGTTTGTCGTGGAGGGTATTGCCGAATTGTATGGTCCGCTCGCGGAGGAAAACGGGATCATGCTGGATGTTGCACCCAGCGGAGCGGCCATCATCGCCGGTAATCGCAGCCTGATTACACAGGCACTCGCCAATCTGGTCGACAATGCCATCAAATACACCGGCACAGGCGGGAAAGTGCGAATCTCTATCGAGGATACGCCGCGCGGCGTGTCCCTGATCGTGGCGGACAACGGCATCGGTATCCCGGCGGAAGACCGCATGCGCGTGCTGGAACGTTTTGTGCGGTTGGAGGCGAGCCGGCATTCGGCCGGCACGGGCCTTGGCCTCAGCCTTGTCGTCGCCGTCGCGCGGCTGCACGATGCGCAACTCGATCTCAGCGACAACAATCCGGGCCTGAAGGCGACAATTCTCTTTCATCATGTGGCCGCGCGCCAAAACCAGCGTGTTTCGGCTCCGCCACGACGAATCACCGCCAAGTAGTTGGCTGGCTGCTCAGGCCGCTTGCGAAAATTGTATATTTTGCTTCTAGGATCGCGGCATGAGCACGGATGCGTTTGCCGCCCACGCCGACATTCCCAGACCTTTCGATCCTGCCAGGGCTGAAAGAACGTTGGCTGCGTTGGAAGATGGAGGTTCTTCTTTCACGCCGAGGATGCGCAGCGTGTTCGCGGCGGTATTCGGCAACAGTCCGTTTCTGGCACGGCTGGCGCTTCGGGAGCGTGAATTCCTCGTCCATCTGGCGAAAATTGGACCACACGCAGCGCTCGACGAGATAAAAATCGGATGCCGCGAAGCGGAAATCGCGTCCGACATAAATGCGGCGATGGCGATTTTGCGGCGCGCGAAGCGCCAGGCGGCGCTGGCGATCGCGCTCGCCGATGTTTCGGGCCTCTGGAAGCTGGGCGATGTGACGCGGGCCTTAAGCGAATTCGCCGATATCTGCGTCAGCGCTGCCCTGCGTCATCTGCTGCGAGATGCGGCCGTTTCGGCGGGCATGGATGCAATCGATCCCGCAGCGCTTGAGGCGAGCACGGGCCTCGTCGTTCTCGCAATGGGAAAATATGGCGCGTTCGAACTGAACTATTCGAGCGATATCGATCTCGTGATTTTTTACGACCCGCGTCGCTTTTCTTTCCGGAAGAAAGACGACCTGCGAGGCGCGGCCGTCGATATCGTCAAAGGACTTGTGAGGCTGCTGAGCGAGATCACGGCGGACGGATACGTCTTTCGCGTGGATCTGCGGCTAAGGCCCGATGCGGGTGCGACGCAGGTTGCGATCTCGACCGATGCTGCCGAAGCCTACTATGAGGGCATGGGTCAAAACTGGGAGCGCGCGGCCATGATCAAGGCGCGCGCCTGCGCCGGCGATCCAACAGCGGGCGCGGAATTTCTGGGTGCCATCGTGCCATTCGTCTGGCGGCGAAGTCTGGATTACGCGGCCATCGAGGACATCCACTCGATCAAGCGTCAGATTCACGCGCACGGAAAGCACGGCGCCATCGCGGTCGCGGGACATAACGTCAAACTGGGCCGCGGCGGTATTCGCGAGATCGAGTTCTTCGCACAGACACAGCAACTCATTCTCGGCGGTCGCAATCCGGCTTTGCGGCCACGCGGAACGCTTGACGCCATCGAAGCGCTGCGTGTTCGCGGTCTTGTTTCCGATGAAACGGCGGTCGACCTGACGGGGGCGTACGACTTCCTGCGCGCGCTCGAACATCGTCTGCAGATGATCGAAGACGAGCAGACGCACACGCTGCCAAAATCGGCCGAGGCGCTCGCGCATGTCGCCTGCTTCATGGGCTATGCCGATACCGCCGCGTTCAGCGAAGCCCTGCTAAAGCATCTGCACGTGGTGCAGAGCCACTATTTGCGCCTATTCGAGCAATCCGCACCTCTTGCAACGACCAAGGGCAGCCTTGTCTTCACCGGAGTCGAAGACGATCCGGAGACGACGCAGACGCTGAAGGACATGGGCTTTCGCGATCCGGGACATTTGGCACAAGCGATCCGCGGCTGGCATCACGGGCGCATCCGCGCAACACGCAGCGCGCGAGCGCGGGAAATTCTCACCCGGCTGATGCCGATCCTATTGGACTTCCTCGCGGCGACCGCCGACCCCGATGCGGCGTTCGCGCAATTCGATCGTTTCGTGTCGCGCCTGCCTGCTGGCATCCAGCTTTTCTCCTTGTTCATGGCAAATCCGCATTTGCTGAAGCTGGTGTCCGATATTTGTGGCTCAGCGCCCAGACTGGCGGAGCACCTTGGCCGCGCGCCGGGTGTGCTCGATGCGCTGCTCGATCCAGGCTTTCTTGGCTCGCTGCCGTCGCGCGAAGAACTGGATCGTCTGCTACGCGAGCAGATTGGCGCGGGAGCGGATTACGAAGCGGCGCTGGATGTGACGCGCCGTTTCGTCAAGGAGCAGAATTTCCGGGTTGGCGTCCAGATCATCGAGGGCGTGCTGAGCGCCGAGTCCGCCGGGCCCGCTTTCGCGCGAATCGCCGAATGCGCGATTATCGCCTTGCTGCGCGCGACAGAGGCTGAGCTTGCAACGAGCGCCGGCAGCCTTACTGGCGGAGAATTTGCCGTCATCGCGATGGGCAAGCTTGGCGGTCAGGAAATGACCGCTGTGTCCGATCTTGATCTCATCTTTGTCTACGATATGCCGGATGACGCCCTCTCGATCGGGCCGAAGCCGCTGCCCGGCAGCGTCTACTTCGCGCGTCTGGCACAGCGCCTGATCGGGGCGCTCACCGTCCCAACCGCGCAAGGAACGCTCTACGAGGTGGACATGCGTTTGCGGCCCACCGGCAACAAGGGGCCGGTCGCGGTCAGTCTGGAATCCTTTGCCCGTTATCACGCGGCGGAATCCTGGACGTGGGAGCGCCTCGCGCTCACGCGCGCGCGCGTCATTGCCGCGCCCGAAAGTCTCGGTGCGAAAGTCGGCGCCGTAATTAAAGGCATTCTGATCGCATTGCCCGATCGCGCGAATATCATCCGCGACGCCGCCGATATGCGCGCCAAGCTCTTTGCGCAATTTCCCGGCCGCAGCCGGTGGGATCTGAAGTTTGCGCATGGCGGTCTGGTCGATATCGAGTTCATCGCACAGGCGCTGCAACTGCTCGAAGCGCACGATCAGCCCGCCATTCTGGACAGCAACACAGCTGCGGCTCTTTCCCGCCTGCGCGACGCCGGCGTGTTGCGTGAGGACGAAGCGTCAGCGCTGATCGAAGCCGCGCAATTCGAACTGGCGCTCACCCAAGTGTTGCGGATTGCCGTCGATGGCGAATTCGATGCGGTGGGCGCGACGCCTGGCCTCAAAGCCCTCCTGACACGCGCCGGCGGTGAGGCCGGTTTTGACGCTCTCGAAGCAAAGCTTGCGCATCTGCAAAACCGCGTCGCCGCGATCTTTGAGGCCAGGCTCCCGCCTGTGTGAGGTTGGCGTCAGGGAACCAGACGCTTGATCCATTCCGGCAGCGCAAAGCAGGCTGCGTGGGTGGCGGGGTTGTAGTAGTCCGTTTGGAGCTTCGCTCTCTTGAACGCCGCCGCCGCGCGTTTGATGCCGGCTGGTGTGCCGAGCTTCGCGCTTTTGCCTTTGCCAGCCCATGAGAGCGCCATGAAGCCACCGATATAGGTCGGAACCACGGTCAGATAGAGCCCCGATTGCGGGAAGAATTCGGCAAGCTCCTTGAGCGCGTCTGTGATCTCCCACGGCTGGTAGAACGGAACTCCGGTCTGAAAGGTGGCGAAGCCGCCGGGCTTCAGCGCGCCGCGCACGCGATCGTAGAAGGTTTCTCCGAAAAGCGCCTTGCCAGGCCCTACCGGATCGGGACGATCCGCCACAATAAGGTCAAAGCGCTCCTTGCTCTCCCTGCGGCCGAGATATTCGAAGGCGTCCGCAACCTCGATCTTGAGGCGCTTGTCCTTGAAGGCGCGGGCGTTGATTTCGCCAAAATGCTCACGGCAGAGTTCGATCACGCGGCCGTCAATATCCACAAGAACGACCTCTTTCACGCCTTTGTGCTTCAGCGCCTCGTCGGCGATGGAGAGGTCACCGCCGCCCACGATCATGACGCGAGCCGCCTTGCCGTGCTCCAGCAGCGGCAAATGTGTCAGCATTTCGGCATAAGCGCTCTCGTCGCGCGTGGTGATCTGGACGATGTCGTCGAGTGTCATCACGCGCCCGTTGTTCACCGTGTCGAAGATTTTGATGCGCTGATAACGGCTCTTTTCCTCGGCAAGCGGCTTGCCGGAGAGCTCCATGACCTGTGCGTAACCCTTGTGGAGACGCTCTTTGATCGTGCTCGCAGCCATCGTCGGCTCCTCGTGTGGTGGAAACAAAGCGCAAGGCGGCGCGTTCTAAGGCGCAGACGCCACGCTGGCAAGCGCGCTCCTTCGCGCTCTCGCCGCGCGGCGTTTTGTGACGGCAAGCGAAGCGCCGCTGCCACGGAGAAGAGAAAATTTACGGTTGGGTGACAAAATTTCTTGCATGAGCGACCAACACGCATATATTCGACTCGTTCCGGCAACGGGACGAAGCGGCGAGGCGGCCTTCCGTCCGCCGCTTTCTTCTTAAAGGTGCGTCCGGAAGTCGTGAGGCCAAGGCGCCGGTGTCAACTCCAAGATGGGTAGGTGCCCGAAATGGCTCGACTGCAACTGGTTTCTGCAAACAAAGTGGCGAGGGTTCCTCGCGTTCGTACATCCGATCGTCCGGCTGCTGTTGCCGTTCCTCCCCGGAACGACAATGAGGCGAAGGATCATTTCATAACGCGCAATGGGCTGACCTATGCCGGCAGCCATCTGATCATCGATCTGTGGGACGCCGAAGGTCTCGACGATCGTGACCGGATTGAACAGGCGCTGATCGACGCGGTGAGGGAGGCAGGCGCTACGCTCTTGCACATTCATCTGCACACATTCTCCGACGGCGGCGGCATCTCGGGCGTGGCGGTGCTGGCCGAAAGCCACATCAGCGTCCACACCTGGCCGGAAAAAGGCTATGCGGCGTTCGACGTGTTCATGTGCGGCGACGCGGAGCCCCGCAAGGCGATGGACGTGTTCAAGCGCGCCTTCAATCCGGGCCGCATCGTTGTCGGCGAGCACAAGCGCGGCGTCCTCTAGACAGGTTGCCGGCCGAAATTAACCAAAGGTGGAGATGGCTTCGACAGGCCGTTTCCGCCCTTTGTCTTCACCATTATCCTTTCTCGTTTAAACCTTAGCGCCGGTTAACCGCTCGCGCCGCATAATGGCGCGCGGGTATTGGCAAAACGGGGACACAGCGTGCGCTACGACGCGGCGATTATCGGCGCGGGCGCGGACGGTTTGGCCGCGGCGGCGACGCTCGCCGGGCGCGGACTGAAAACCATTGTTATCGAGCGCAACGAAAAGCCGGGCGGGCGCTGCGCAACGCGCGAATTTCATCCGGGCTTTCGCGCCGCACCTTTTTGTGACGAGCTTGCTCCAATTCCTGCGGAGATTTTCTGGAACCTCGATCTTGGGCGCCGCGGCGTGACCTTCCTGCTCGCGCCGCAATCGACGGCTGTTTGGCCCGATCGCCAGAGCGTGCTGGCGCTTGGCGCCGGCCGGCCGGCTGTGCTCGATCAAAGTGTCTCGCTCGCAAGAGCGGCTTTGCGCCGAGCGCATGTCGACGAGGCTCCGGCGCACAAATCAATGGCGCTGTTCGGCGGTTCTCCGCCTCAAAAGCCCTGGCCGGGAGAAGAATGGACCACATCGTCACTTTCGGAATTGCTCGCATCGAAGGTCGATAGCCTGGATCTCAGTGCTCACTTGACGGCACACGCATTGGGTGGCCGCGCCGCGCATCCTGATCTTGCCGGGAGCGCTCTTCATCTGCTCGCGCCGGGCGTGGGCGGTGCCGGAATCGTTGCTGGCGGGCTCCATCGCCTGGCAGACGCATTGGCTTCGGCCGCCATGGATGCCGGTGCCGAAATTTCCTGTGGACTGGAGGTCGCTGAAATCCGCCGGTCCGACAATCGCGCAACCGGCGTCTCGCTTGCCGACGGCACGCAGATCGAGGCGCGCGCCGTGCTCTCGACGCTGGATCTGAAGCGCACATTTCTGTCGCTGTTTCCCTGGAATGCGTTGCCGCCCGACGTCTCGCAGCGCGCCGCTGCCTTTCGGATGGCGGCCGGAACGGCGCGCATACTGCTCGCGCTCGCAAAGCCGCCGCGCGGGATGTCACAGAGCATCTTGTGGGGCCCCATTCATGTCGCGCCGGATAGCAAAATAACCGGCGCGGCGTATGCCGCCTGGCGCTCCGGCATGCTTCATGAAACGCCGCCAACTATTCTTCGCCTGATCTCGGCCACGGATCTGGGACTCTGCCCGCGCGGCACGGCGACGATGACAATCACATTGGGCTGCATCCCGGCGCGCCTCTTCGACGGACCGTGGACGCACGAGAAGCGCGATGCCCTTGGCCGTATCGCGCTTGCTGCTGTTGAAAGCGTCTTCCCGGGCATCTCGGCCGATGTGCTTGCTGCTGAAATTATCGCGCCGCCTGATATCGAAGAAGCTCTGGGCATCACCGATGGCGATCTGTGGGGCGGCGAAATCGCAAGCGACCAGATGCTCGGTTTTCGTCCTTGGCTGGACAGGATTGGGCCACGCACGCCCTTCGCCGGCGTGTATCTGGCCGGTCCATCATCCGCTGTCGCGCCATTTGCCACCTGCGCCGCCGGCGTGATTGCCGCGAACGCCATCGCGGCCGACCTCAAGGCGGGACATTTGCGATGAGCGAGGCGCGCACATACGACGCCATCGTGATCGGCGGCGGCACCAGCGGTCTCGTCGCCGCGACCTATCTCGCGCGCGACGGTAAGAAAACGCTGCTGCTGGAAGCACGCGACGAATTTGGTGGCGTTGAAACCGCAAGCATGTCTGCCGACGGGTTATCGGTTTCGCTGGCTGCGCAAACACTCTATGCGCTCGATCCGCTCGTTACGAAACAGCTCAAGCTCACGCGGCGCGGACTAAAATTTGCTGTGCGCGACATGCCGCTGGTCGGGCTGCGCAGCGATGGCAAACATATTGTGATCCAACGCGACACTCGGGCGTCGGGCGTCAACATCGCGATCCACTCCAAGCGGGATGCCGAGACATGGCCGCGCTTTCGGCGCGAACTGTTCGATCTTGCCCGGGCACTGCGCCCTTTTTGGGACGGTGCGCCGAGAAAGCCGCTTGGCCCGTCGCTGCAGCAGACGCTGGACCGCATCGCGCGGCAAGGCGCGATGGCATGGCTCGATTCCTGGTTCGAATCCGAAGCCCTAAAGACGACGCTTGCCTTTGACGCGACTTCAGGAGGGCTTTCGGTTCTGGAGCCGGGCTCGGCGCTGGCATTCGTCTGGCGCGCTGCGCAGGAAATGTGCGGATTGCAGGGCTCCGTCGCGCAGCCGCTTGGCGGAATGGCTTCTCTCATTGCAGCGCTGGTCTCCGGCGCGCAGAAGGCGGGCGCGGAATTGCGAGCCGGAATAAAAGTGCAGGCACTCGTCCTGGACGGTGCGGCGGCTGTCGGCGTAAGGCTCGCGTCCGGTGAAACGGCCTTTGCGGATATTATTGTTTCCAGCCTGTCGCGGCGAAAGACACTGGGAGAGTTGGTTGAGCCACTTGCCGGCGGCATCGCGGCTGCGGCTCTGATTTCGCGCTCCGATGCGCCCATCGCCGAGGCGAGAGCCGTTCTCCTCCTCCGCGGTCCGCCGGCGTTTGGTGGTGTGCATGTTCCGCGAAACAGCCGGTTCATTCTGGCCGAGCGGCCGGAAAGTTATGCCGACGCGGAAATGGCGGCACGATCCGGTCGTCTTTCGGACGATTCGCCGCTGGAACTCGTTGTGCCGACACTGGCGGACGATTCGCTCGCGCCGCCGGGTCAGCATATTCTTTCCGTTCTGGTGCGGCCTGTTCCGCGCAATCCGCAAACACCTTGGGAACAACTGAAAACCGAACTGGCAACGCGCGTTGTTTCGGCGTTGGGGCGGCAAATCGCCGATTTTCCGGAGCAGATTTCGCACATCGAAATTTTCACCCCGGATGATATGCACACACAATATGGCGTCGATCCGGCGAGGTTGACCGTAGATCATATGTTGGCACCGTCACAGCAAAGCATCGAAACACCCGTCTACGGCTTGCTGCTCTGCGGGGATGATGCACAACCCGTACCGGCCATTTCCGGGCGCGCCGCGCGTCTTGCCGCCGCGATTGCGACCGGAGCGCACAAATGATTGTGCGCGCTTCTCCTTTCCACAGTCGCGCCGCGGCGTCGAACGCCTTTAACCAGTGGGCGTTGCGCAACAATTTCACGCTGGCGCAAAATTTCGGCGACCCGCTTCAAGAAGCGCTGGCCGCCCACGCGCGCGTTGTCGCAATCGATATTTCTTGGCGCTGGCGCGTTCTTTTCCAGGGCGCTCGCGCCGGCGATTTTCTAGCGCAGCTCATGACGCGAGATGCGCGGCTGCTCGAGCCGGGCCAGTCGCTCAAGGCTCTGTGGTTGAACGATTCCGGCGCGGTGCGTGGTGCTGGCGTTGTCGTGCGCTTCGCCAGCGACAAATTCCTGTTGGTCTCCTCCGCGGCGGATATGTCGTGGATTGCAAACGCTGCAGCGATATTCGGCGTCGCGGTCCGCGAGATGACGGAAGAAGAAGGCGGCCTGGCGCTGATCGGGCCTTACGCGCGTTCGGTGCTCGATGCGACTGGTTTGGCGGCAGACATCGAACCTCTGGGTTTCCGCAAGTTGTTCTGGCGTGGCCTCGATGTGACGGTGTCGCGTTGGGGCGAGCAGAGCGGGTATGAAATCTGGTGCAAGGCGGATGACTGTCTCATCGTGTGGGACCGAATTTTTGGCGCCGGAGTGCCATACGGACTCCAGCCCGCTGGATTGGACGCTGCGGATATTCTGGATGTCGAAGCCGGCATCACGCGTCCGCTGCGCGATTACCTTCCAGCGCAGGATGGCTTCGCCGATACGCCAACCCCCGCTTCCCTCGGTTTGGCGTCTTTGATCGATCCCGCCCACGCCGCGTTCAACGGCCGTGCTGCCTGTATGGCGAGCGAGAAATCCGAAGCGAGGATTCTCGTTGGCGTCGAAATCGAGTCCGATACACCGGCGCCGTTTGCGTCTCTGACACACAGAGACTGGATGGTCGGACGTACTCTGACCTCGGTTTATTCGCCGGTTCTGCGTCGCGCCATTGCGCTGGCGCAGATCGATCGCGCAATATCCGAAATCGGCACGCTGCTGAATTTGACGGTGCCCGCTTCACTGATCAGGACCGCCGCGCTATCCGGGTCGGCGCGCATTTGTAGCCTGCCATTTCTTTCCCAATCCGATCCGATTGCGCCATGAAACATGCTGGAACCGCGGCGCTTGATCGCCTTGAAACGCTGCTGTGCAGTTTGCGGAAAATGCCCGCGCTGAAGGAGAAGTCACGCGGGGTGTTTTATTGTCAAGACCGCGCCTTCATTCATTTTCATGAAGATGGCAAGGCGCTGTATGCCGATGTGCGGTTTAGGGATAATTTCGAGCGGCTGGAAATCACTGGTATGGCTGCGCGTGCAGTTCTCGTTAAGAAATTAAACGCTGTCCTGAAATCTTAACCGGACGAAAGGACGCGATAGTTATATGCGGTATGGCGTAATCTCCTGTCGCGGCGCGACTTTCGCTCCTTTGACCGCCCCTATATGATCGCTGCGTTGCACTCATGATCCCAAAGAATTTCCGATGAACAAGATTTCGTCCCTTCCGAATTTCGCACCGCCCGTTTTTGTGGGCGCGGCCCGCAAGGAATTCGACGCGCTCCGCGTGGCCAATCCCAATCTGCGATATGTCGATGCCGTGCTCGCCGACGTGATCGGCGTGCTGCGCGGCAAGCGCCTTCCGATTGGCGAAGCGGCCCGATTGTTCGAATGCGGAATGCAGATCCCGCATTCGATCTATCTGATGGACGCGTATGGCGAGATGACCAATCCGCTGGGCCGTGGCTTCGGCGACGGCGATCCCGATGGAACGGCGTGGCCCATTCCCGGCACGATGAGCCCGGTCTGGGATGATGGCGCCCCGCGCGCGCAGATGCTGATGACTCTTCGCGATGATCAAGGCGTTGCCGATCCCGCCGAGCCGCGCGCGACGCTTGAGCGCGTGCTGGAACATTTTTCGGCCCTGAAGCTGACGCCGGTTTGTGCGCTGGAACTCGAATTCTATCTCATCGACCGGCAGCGCGATCCAAACGGCAGTCCCCAGCCGCCGCTTGATCCGCGCTCCGGCCGCCGCGAGAAAGTCGCTTCCGTCTATGGCATCGACGATCTCGACCGCTATGAATCGTTTCTGACAGCGCTGACGGCCGCCGCTGCGGCGCAACGCGTTCCCGTGAGCGCGGCGAGCAAGGAATATGCGCCGGGCCAGTTCGAAGTGAACCTCAAGCATCAGGTGGATGCGCGCATGGCTGCCGATCATGCCGTGTTCTTGAAGCAGATCGTGAAAGCCGCTGCGCGCAAGGCCGGCTTCGACGCCACGTTCATGGCCAAGCCTTATGCGGAACGGGCGGGAAGCGGACTGCACATTCACACCAGCCTTCTGGACGCCAACGGCCGCAATGTTTTCGACGATGGATCGCCTTCCGGCTCCGAACGTTTGCGCCACGCGATCGGCGGGCTTCAGGCGGCAATGGCCGAGGCCATGGTGCTGTTCGCGCCCAACCGCAATTCCTATCGCCGTTTCGAGCCCGACATGTTCGCGCCGGTCAATCGCCGCTGGGGCGTCAACAACCGTTCCGCCGGATTGCGCATTCCGGTCGGCCCCGGCGAGGCGCGCCGCGTCGAACACCGTGTGGCGGGCGCCGACGCCAATCCTTATATTGCGCTGGCGGCAGTTCTAGCCGGTGTGCATCACGGTTTGACGGCGAAACTCGATCCCGGCGCGCCTGCGTTGGGCAATGTCTCGCGCGAGCCGGATACCGCGCTGCCGTTCACCATCGACGACGCGTTGCTGCGCCTTGAACAATCGAAAATTCTTGCTCATTATCTGGGCGAAGAAACGCTTACGCTTTATCGCGAGACCAAGCGCATCGAGACGCAGCGTCTGCGCCGTATCATCACCGCGCCGGAATATGACTGGTATCTTTAGCCGTTAATTTCCGAAGGCTGCGCGAAGGTCGTCGCGCTGCAATCCTGCCGGTGCGCTCTCGCGCTTGGCATCCTGCTCCCCGCGTAGCGTATCCGTGACAACACGCACAGGCTCGACAGGCGCCGCGCTTGGCGGTTCGGCATCAACCGTATTGGACGCCGCTGCTCTCGACGCGGCAATGCGCGGAGTGATCGTCAGCAGAAAGCCGTTCGCTTCTGTGCTCGTGCTGAACGCGACGTCGTCACGGGCCACGACGATCGCCGTGTTTCCGTCCACGTGCGTTCCACGAATCCAATCTGGTGCGCGGTGCTGTAAGCCCGCGAACAGTTGCGCGTCGGCGGCCCCGTCGAGCGTCAAGGCAATTTCGCTTGCGGCATCGTCCGGCTGCGCATTTTTCAGGATTGTTCCATGAAAGTACGCCTGCAGATCAGGTTGATCCTGCGTCACGTCCACAAAAGCGATCACGCGCGGATCGGGACCGAACGTCTGATCGACAAGTCCTGAAAGGTCCTCGCAGCCCGCTATTGGCGATGCCAGCAGCAGGCTTGCGGCGAAAAACGAAATTCGTTTGAGATGGAGCATCGCACATCCGCAAAACATCGGACACAGCGTCGTTAACCGCGGTTAATAAATCGTAAAGACTCAGGCGGAAGGCAGGCGCAATTCCGCTGTTGTGCCTTCGCCCTGGATGCTGGCGACTTCGACCGAACCGTGCATCCGCCGCGCAAGCACCATCGAAATCGCGAGGCCGAGGCCCGATCCGGTCGTGGCGCCCGGACGGCTGAAGCTCGAGAACGCCGCGCCGGCGCTATCGATCTCGCGCTGTGAAAAGCCCAGTCCGTTATCGCGCAGAACGACGACGACGGTTTCCGGCTCGTTGCGGATCTGGATTCGCACGGCCCCATGCTCCGGCGTGTATTGCAGGGCGTTGGTAAGCAGGTTCGAAAGAACGCGTTTCACCCCTGAGCTGTCCGCCAGAGCAAAGGAAGCATCGGGCAGGGCGACGGTGAGCTTGATCCTGCGCAAGAAGGCGCGCCCGGTACTGTCTGCGATCACGGCTCGCGCGATAGCGGCAATGTCGATCGGCGCGATGTCCAGCGGATGGCGGCCCGCTTCGAGGTCCGCGAAATCCAGAATGTCGCTGATCTTGCCGTGCAACGCGCGGCCCGCCGCGTTGATGTCGCGCGCATACTCCACATATTTGGGATGACCGGCGGCACCAAACATGCCCTGCTCGATCACCTCGGAGAATCCGATGATGGCGTTGAGCGGCGTGCGCAGTTCGTGGCTCATATGGGCGATGAATTCGGTTTTGGCGCGTTCGGCCTCGATTGCGCGGCGCTCGGCATCGGCAAGGCGGATGTAAAGCCGGGCTTCGTCGGGCCGCGTGGCGCGCAAGCTCTTCACAGCTTCCGCGGTCTTCGCGCGACGCTCGAATTCGCGCACGAACACAACGGCGAGGCCGCCACCCGCCAGCGCCGGCCCGAAAATGAAAAAGAAATAGAGCGGCAGCGAGCCATACCACACATCCAGCGCTTCGCCGGTTTGCACCGAGGCGCCGAACGTCAATGGCCATTCGGGGACCGGCGCCAGCGCGACGAGACGATGTTCGTTCGGCAGATCGATCACGCGCTCGGCGATGCCTTTCGGCGAACCGGCAAGAGAGGTCACCGGCGGAACATCGCGCCAGCCGCTGCCGAGCGCGATGAGACTGCCGTCACGCATCGCGATAACCGTCTCGTCCATGCTGGCGGATTGGATCAGGCTGCTCAGATCCAGATGCATCGCCACGATACCGCTGCCTGCGCTGAACGCGATCACCATCGTGTGCCCGTCTATTCCGGGTACTGCGGCGCGGCCTCTGCGCGCTTCGCGCAACGTCCGCGCGGATAGCGGCAAAAAGCTGCTCGGATCGCTTTTCATTTCATATTGCAGTTGTCCGTTCGGCGCGAGAATCGCGACGTTCTTCAATCCCGCGCCACCCGCTTCCGACAGCGCGGCCGATGTTTCCGCCGTTCCCGTAGTCGTCGCGAAAGCCGTGCCAAGCGCCGCATAGCGCTCGAGCGTAGCGGAGAAATCCGTCGCCAGCGCCTGCGCACGGCGCGCTTCCAAATCGGCGGCCTGGTTCAGCGCGCGCGTATGATCGAGCCGCATCTGGATGATGGCCGCCGAAGCGAAACTGCCGCCGATGAGAATGACAGACAAAACAACGATCACGCGGACCTTGCGCGTCGCGGCCCTGGTCCGGGTGGACACCGCATGTGCCAGAGCTTCGATTGGCCCTGAAGCTGTCCGCGCTTGCGCCATGATGGCTGCGCCCCAGCGCACTCCGAGTGATTCGTTGCGCTCCGATGATACGATTCACGGAGTCGCTGTCGATGCTACCCCAGCATTTTGGACGCAACTTCGAACATATTGTCGGAGACGTCTTTTCGCTTCAGGGCTGCGTCCAGTTCGTGCTGCATCAGTTTTTGGCGGTGTTCGTCGTAGCGCCGCCAGTTCTCGAAGGCGCCCGCCATACGGGCGGCAACCTGCGGATTGATAGAGTCCAAAGCACGAACAGTTTCACCCACAAGCTGGTATCCCGCGCCATCGCCCGCATGAAAGCGCAGATGGTTGCCCGCGAAAACACCAACCAGTGCGCGTACGCGGTTGGGATTTCGCATGTCGAAGGCCGGATGCTTCATCAAAGCCCGCACGCGATCGACGGTGCCATGTAGTGACGAACTCGCTTGAAGCCCCATCCATTTGTCGAGCACCAGCGCATCGTACTTGAAGCGGCCATGGAAATGGGCGAAGGCGTCGTCGCTCAGCGACGAATCTATCCGGCTGAGCGCGGCGAGGCCCGCCATGCTGTCGGTCATGTTGGTCGCGGAATGGTAATGCGCGTCCGCCAGCTCCGCCGCTTCCTGATCGTCGGTGCAGGTGAGATAGCGCAGCAGCACATTGCGCAGCGCGCGGCGCCCCGCGGATTTCGCGTTCGGCGAAAACGTGCCGCCCGCGCCGAGCTTGCGATAGAGCTTTTCGATCTTGACGTCGTGGACGAGGAATACGGACCGGATCAGCGCCAGCCGCGCGGTGTGGATCGCGTCCGGGTCGGCGGGCGTCATCAGCAATGCGATTTCGCTTTCCAGCGGCGGCACCAGCATCTGCGCCGAGAAGGCTTGATCGTCTTGCGCCCGCAACAGCACGTCGCCGATAGCGTCGAGATAGATCGTGTCGGCCTGCGCATGGGCTCCGGATTTGGCTGTCTCGGCCATCTCCAGCAGCAATTCGGTTGCCAAGGTCTGACTCGCTTCCCAGCGATTGAACGCATCGGCATCTCGGCCCATCAGCGCCGCACGTGCTTTGCGATCCAGCGGCGCCTTGAAATGCACCGGCGCGGAGAAGCCGCGGCCGATGGAAAGCAGCGGCGCTTCCGCGACATCGACAAAGTGGAATGTCTGTTGGCTCTGGGTAAGTTCCAGAACGCGCTCTTCAGGCCCCGTTGCGTTTTCGCCTTCGAGCGTCAGCGCCATCGGCTGGCCCTTGCCACTGACAAATCCGAGCCGTACCGGAATCTGCATCGGCTTTTTGTCGGGCTGGCCGGGCGTGGGGCCGAGGCTTTGCGTCAAGGTCAGCGCATAGGTTTTCTGTGCGGCATCGTAATCGCCGCGCGCTTCCACCGTGGGCGTTCCAGCCTGCGCGTACCACAGGCGAAACTGTTTCAGATCGCGGCCGCAGGCATCTTCAAAGCATTTCACCCAATCTTCGACGGTCGCGGCCTGTCCGTCATGACGTTCGAAATAGAGATCGGTTGTCTTACGATAACCTTCGTCTCCCACCAGTGTTTTCAGCATTCCGATCACCTCGGCGCCTTTTTCATAGATGGTGGCGGTGTAGAAATTGTCGATCGTGATGTAGCTCTGCGGCTGCACCGGATGGGCGAGGGGGCCTGCGTCCTCCACGAACTGGCGCATGCGCAGCGCTTTCACATCCTCGATGCGCTTGACGGCGGCGGAGCGCATGTCCGCGGAGAATCCCTGATCGCGGAAAACCGTGAGGCCTTCCTTCAGCGAAAGCTGGAACCAGTCGCGACAGGTGATGCGGTCGCCGGTCCAGTTGTGGAAATACTCATGCGCCACGACGCTTTCGATGCGTCCGTAATCGTCATCGGTCGCGGTTTCCGGCGACGCCAGCAGCAACCGGTCGTTAAAGATGTTGAGGCCCTTGTTCTCCATCGCGCCGAAATTGAAGGCCGACACGGCTACGATCATGAAGATGTCGAGATCGTATTCGCGGCCATATTTCGCTTCGTCCCATTTCATCGCCCGCTTGAGCGAATCCATCGCGTAGGCCGATTTTGGCTCGTTGCCGTGCTCGACATAGATGGCGAGCGAAACCTTGCGGCCCGACATGGTGACGAACTCATCGCGCAGCACGCCCAGATCGCCTGCAACCAATGCGAAGAGATAGCAGGGCTTCGGAAACGGATCGTTCCACACCGCGAAATGTCTGCCGCCCGGCAGATCGCCGCTCCCGATCAGATTGCCGTTGGAGAGCAGAACCGGCAGCGTCTTTTTGTCGGCTTCGATGCGCGTGGTGTAGATCGCCAGATTGTCCGGCCGGTCGAGGAAATAAGTGATGCGGCGAAAACCCTCCGCCTCGCATTGCGTGCAGAAGATTCCCTTGGAGGTATAGAGACCGGACAGCGCCGTGTTGTTGGCGGGCGAAATCTCAGTGACGATTTCCAGCGAGAAGTTCGCGGGCACCGAGGGAATGGTCAGCAATTCATCCGTCACGCCGTAGGCATCGGGGGGAAGAGCCTTGCCGTCGATGGCAACCAAAATCAGCGTCAGATGCTCGCCATTCAGCACCAGCGGGACCGCGCCGCCCTGGCGCGCGACTTTCATTGTTGCGGTCACCCGCGTGGATTGCGGATCAAGGACGAAGGCCAGCGCGATTTCGGAAATCCGGTAATCGGGCGCGCGGTAGTCCTTGAGATTGATGGCGCGGGGTTCTTCGGTACGCATGGTGCATTCCTGGTCTGTGACCGGCCGGATATAGCGCGCTCCAGAGGCACTTCCACAAGAATTATTCGCTTACAGGTTTCACATTCACGATGATGCTGACCGGCGTTCCATCGCTGCTGACCGCTGCGTCGTGGTCTACCTCAAGCTTGCCGGTGTTCTCGAAACTGTCCTGCAGGCAATCGACAAAATCGATATTCGAGGACTGGCCTTTGACGCTGATGCCAAATTGTGGCGGCCCGAGCGGGAAATATGCGCCGCGCCGGTCGCGCACATCGAATCCGGCATGCTCCAGGATATCCCCGATTTCCGTCGCGAGGCGGAAGGCCTCGGGATCGTTGGAAATGGAAGACACAACGACGGGGCGTCCGGAGTATTGCTTGCACGCGTCGCCGATCTTGGCGCGCTGATCCTCGCTCAGCTCGCGCGGTGACAGTGCCGCGATGCGCGCCGTGTCGCTTTCGCCGATCCACACCACGAACAAGCCTTCGGCAAGAAGGCCGATGACCAGGAGGCCAAACCCCAATTTCGGAAGCGTCGGGCGCCAGCCATTTTCCCGCACGGCCTTCCATTGATCGAGCCCGGCCAGAACCACGCCGGCAACGACAATCAGAAATGCGGCGGCCGCCGCAATGTTCAGCGCATCGACAGACATGAAGCCCACCCCAGCGCCAGTCTATGAGAGGGCGAAAGCGTCTGCCAAGCGGTCTAAAACAAATCCGCTTGCGCGGACGGTTTGGGTGGCGGCGGCGGCTTTTTCGCGGGCTCCATGTCCCAATCGCCTTCGAAAGGCACCAGCAAAGCCTTCAGTTCATCGACTCTTGCCGGTTCTTCGCCCAGCCATTTGGCCCAATTCTCCGGCGCGATGATTGCGGGCATCCGGTCGGTGATGCGGGCGATCAGTTTGTTGGCCGGCACCGTCACCTGCGCGAAGGACAGCAGCGAGACTTCACCGCGCGCCGCCCAGCGCTCCCAGATCACGGCAATGGCGATAGGCTTGCCGTCGCGCGGCGTGATGACGTGCTGCGCGGTCTTTGTCGGCGTGATTTCTTCGCCCTCGTTGAACGTATCCACAACGATCAGTCCGCGCCGCTGGAAAAACGCTTCGCGATAAGTTGGCTTCTGCTCGATCGTTTCGGCGCGGACGTGGATGAATTTGGTGCCCACGGATGGATCGGGCGCATTCGCCGGAACAAAGCCCCAGCGCATGCGCGCGGTTTCGCGCTTGCCTGCACCGTTCAAGCGGATCACGTCCGCCACACGCATCGGCGTGATGGTTTCGATGGTGCCACGCGCGGTGAGGATCATCTCCCCATACCGCACGAGCCGGGCCCAATTCGCGGGCTGCGTGATCTTTCCGCACATGCGGCGATTAAAGCAGATTCGGGGTTGCGGTGCTGGCGATGTGGAAAAAGAAAGAGTGGGGAATTGCGGTCTCAGAATGTGAAATCCCTCGCCCTTCGACCAGCTCAGGGTGAGGGATTTCGCATTCTCCTCATGCTGAGCTTGTCGAAGCATGGGGATCGCAAAACCGCTTCTATTCCGTCTCGTTGTTGACGTGGGTGAGGAGGTCCTGCGCGTCATGCGCAAGCGTCACCAGTTCTGTCGGCATTTCCTCGCCGGATCTGCGCGCCCAGTTCACAAGATTGGTCGCAAAATCGATAAGCCGCGGCGCGCTGGCGATCAGGCGGGCCTGTCGCTCCACTTTTTCCGGGTTCAAATCATATTCGGCGCCCGGCACACGCCAGCCGCCCCAATCGGCGTCTCCGGTGATGACGACCGGGAATGTTCCGGGCACGGGATGGCGGGCGCAGTCTTCCGCCGGCTGCCATTTGTTGCGCGCGCGCAAGATACGCCAGTTTTCGGAGCCATCGGTTCTGGCTTCCGCAACCGGCGTTTCGGACTGGAGTTCCTCGGCGGCGAATTCGCGGCCCAGACCCACATCGTAAAAAACGCGCAGGGGCTCGTCGAGGCCCTTGGTCCAATGCGGCAGGACGCGCTCGATCAGCGCCCAGGTTCCAACAGGCTTCACATAGACGCGCTGGTTCTTATGAAATTGTGCTTTGGCCATGGGCCCATCCTGTGCGGCTCGCCCCAAGGTAGGGTCACGCACTTAAGCGCCGGTTAAAGAATGCCACTAGGCGGCCTTCCCCAGCGTCAATTGATAGGGTGTTGGCGCCGCCGCGCGCGCCATCTATCGTTCTGATTAACAGGACATAAAAATAGGGCGGACCCATGAATTTCGACTTTTCCGACGACCAGAAAATGCTGCGCGATCAGGCGCGCAAGTTTCTGACCGAGAAGTGCACGACCAAGACCGTGCGCAAGGTTTTCGAGGGCAGCCACGGCTACGACAAGGATCTGTGGAAGCAGGTCGCGGAGATGGGCTGGCACGGCACGGCCATCCCCGAGAACTACGGCGGCCTTGGCCTTGGCTATCTGGAACTGTGCGTGATCGCGGAGGAATTGGGCCGCGCATTGGCGCCGGTACCGTTCTCCTCCACCGTCTATCTTTTCGCCGAAGCGGTTCTGGCCGCGGGCAGCGAGGAGCAGAAGCAGAAATACCTGCCCAAAGTTGCAAGCGGCGAATTGATCGGCACGTTCGCGCGCACCGAAGGCCCCGGCGCGGTGACGCCGAAATCCATGCGCTGCACCTTCAAGGGCGGCAAGCTCTCCGGCAAGAAACTCGCCGTGGTGGATGGCATGGATGCCGATTTCGCCATCGTGCTCGCGCGCTCCAGCGACGACGTGGGTGAGCGCGGGCTTTGCCTGGCGCAGGTCGATCTTAAAGGCGCAGGCGTCAAGCGTCGCGCGGAAGATTCCATCGATCCCTCGCGCAAGCATGCGGAACTGACGTTCGACAATGCGAACGCCGAAGCATTGGGCAAGGCGGGCGAGGGCTGGAGTCACACGGCCAATGTCCTCAACCGGGCCGCAATCATGACGGCGTTTGAGCAGGTCGGCGGCGCGGATTCCTGTCTTGCGATGTCGAAGGACTATGCGATGCAGCGCTACGCCTTTGGGCGTCTGATCGGCTCCTATCAGGCGATCAAGCACAAGCTGGCCGACATGTATGTGAATACCGAGCTGGCGCGCTCCAACGCCTATTACGGCGCGTGGGCGCTTTCGACCAATGCGCGCGAGCTTCCGCTGGCCGCAGCCGCCGCACGCGTCTCCGCCACACAGGCGTTCGACTATGCGTCAAAAGAAAACACGCAGACGCATGGCGGCATCGGCTTCACCTGGGAAGTCGATTGCCACCTTTTCTACAAGCGCTCACGCGAGCTGGGCCTTTGCCTCGGCCCGCAGCGCACGTGGAAAGACAAGCTCGTCACCGAACTCGAACTCAGCAACGCGGCGTAAGGATCACGACGATGGATTTCGAAGACACAGCAGAAGAAGCCACGTTCCGTTCCGAAGCGAACAAATGGCTTTCCGCCAATGCCAAGCCGCGCGGCAAGCGCGGCTCCGCCGACGACATGAGTGAAATGGAAAATGGCGCGGCCAGCGAGATGGCGGCGTCGCGGGCGTGGCAGAAGAAGAAGGCGGAAGCCGGCTATGCGCGCATTACCTGGCCCAAGGGTTCGGGCGGCATGGGCGGGACGCCGATGCAGTCCATCATTTTCGGGCAGGAAGAATCCAAATTCGATGTCGCGACCGGTGGGCCGTTCGCCATTGGCCTTGGCATGTGCATTCCCACCTTGATGGCTTATGGCGATGACGCGGCGAAGAAGCGTTACGTCTGGCCGGCGGTGCAGGGCGACGAGATCTGGTGCCAGTTGTTTTCCGAACCGGCCGGCGGATCGGACGTGGCCGGGCTTCGCACGCGCGCCGAGAAGCAGGGCGACGAATGGGTTATCAACGGCCAGAAGATCTGGACGACCGGCGCGCAATTTTCCGACTATGGAATTCTACTCACCCGCACCGATCCGAACGCGCCCAAGCATAAGGGCCTGACAATGTTCTACATCGACATGCACAATCCGGCGGTGGACGTGCGGCCGATCAAGCAGGCGAGCGGCGGCAGCGGTTTCAACGAAGTGTTTTTCACCGATCTACGCGCGAAGGATTCGCAGCGCCTAGGCGAAGTGGGGCAGGGCTGGCAGGTCGCGCTCACCACCTTGATGCATGAACGCCTCGCGGTCGGCGGCGGACAGGGCGGCGGGCTCGATGTGAAAGAGCTGATGGGCCTTGCGCGCACGTTGGAACTCGAAGACGGTCCAGCGATCAAGAACGCAAGCGTGCGCGAGCGCCTCGCCGACTGGTATGTGCGCACGGCGGGTCTGAAATACACGACCTATCGGACGATGACGGCGCTGTCCCAGGGCAAGCAGCCGGGACCGGAAGCCTCTATCGCGAAGATCGTGGTTGCGACGAAGCTGCAGGATATTTCGGCCTTCGCGATGGAGCTGGAAGGTGAAGTCGGCGCGCTGAAAGGGGCCGATGCTCCCGCGCATGGCGCGTTCCAGATGGGCTGGATGTCGGCGCCGGGCCTGCGCATCGCTGGCGGCACGGATGAAATCCTGCGCAACATCATCGCCGAACGCGTACTTGGCCTTCCGCAAGACGTGCGCGTGGACAAGGACATTCCGTTCAACAAGTTGCCGAGCGGACGCTAGGCGAAATGGCGCTGGAGGCTCTTGAGCATTACACGATCCAGTGCAAGGACCTCGCGGGCACGCGAGATTTCTATCGCGACGTGCTGGGGCTGACGGAAGGACCGCGTCCCAAGCTGGGATTTGCCGGGCACTGGCTTTACTGCGGCGAGGTTCCGGTGGTGCATCTGCTTGGTGCGGACGGCGCACTGCCGGAAAATCGCGGCTGCGATCCGGGCGGCGATACCGGCGCGTTCGACCACATCGCCTTTCGTGGGCGCGATGTGGACACAACATTGGCAAGCCTGAGGAAACACGGCATTGCATTTCGCGAAAACCAGATTCGCGATTTCGGATTGCATCAGGTCTTCGTGCGCGATCCGAACGGCATCATGGTTGAAATGAATTTCCGCAGTTAAGTTGGTCACCGATGAATTATTTCACCGAAGCCTTATCCATGGGAGGGACAACATGATCGGCTATGTGATGCTTGGCACGAACGATCCCGCCAGGGCGCGCGCCTTCTACGAACCGCTACTCGCGCAGATCGGTTTTCGGGTGAACAAGACCTATACCGACGACAGACGTACTTGGTTTCGCGGCGAATCTGGTCCGATGCTGGTGCTGACCGCGCCGTATGACGAGAAGGCCGCCAACCACGGCAACGGCACGATGGTGGCGCTCAACGCGCTGTCGCCAGAGGTCATTCGGAAAGTCCATGCCGATGCGCTTGCCGCCGGCGCAAGCGACGAAGGTGCGCCCCGCGATCACGGCGGCGGCTTCTATAGCGCCTATTTCCGCGACCTCGACGGCAACAAGATCTGCGTGTTCAAAATGGGGTAGGAGGCGAGTTGATTTCTTCGCCCTGCATCAAAATCTGCGTGATCGGTTCCGCGTCCCGGGTCTGTTCGGGATGATCGAGGTTGACAAAGCGGCGGTCGGAATGAAGCGTAACCTTGCAAATGTTCAACAAAGAAATTCATCAAGCGGCTGGAGGACAACATGATCGGTTACGTGACCATCGGGACAAACGATCTTGAGAAATCGAAGACTTATTACGATGCGCTGTTCGCGGAGTTCGGCGGCAAGCGCGCCTGGGCGAGCGATCGCATGCAGGGCTATGTGGGTCCCGGCGGCATGGTCGCAATCTGCACGCCGCATGACGGCAAAGCGGCGACTGTGGGCAACGGTTCGATGTTCGCGTTCCCGGCAAAAGATCGGGCCATGGTGGACAAGGTCTATGCCAGGGCAATCGAACTGGGATCGAAGGACGAAGGCGCTCCCGGCGCGCGCACCGACAATTTCTACGGCGCCTATTTCCGGGACTTCGACGGCAACAAGCTCTGCGTGTTCAAGGCTGGCTGAAGGTGTTGAACGGGGCAATGATTTCGTCGCCCTGCATCAAGATTTGCGTGATCGATCACGCGTCCCAGCTCTGCTCGGGATGCGGGCGTTTGCTGGATGAAATCGCGCTCTGGGGCAGCCTGCCCGAAGCGCAGCGTCTGGAAACAATGCGCGGTCTGCCGGAGCGGATGAAGGCTGCCGGTTTGAAACCACAACAGGAAACGCAGTCATGAAAGATTTCAGCGGCAAATACGCGGTCATCACCGGCGGTGGCACGGGCATGGGGCGGGAGCTGGCGATCCAGCTTGCCGCAGAGGGCTGCAATGTCGCGATGTGCGATGTCTCCGCCGAAAACATGGCGGTGACGAAACAGCTTTGCACCGAACAGGGTACGCAAGGCACGAAAATCGCGACGTTCGTGGCGGATGTTTCCATCGAAGACCAGATGAACGCCTTTGCCCAAGCGGTAAAGTGCGATCTTCAGACCGATCACATCCATCTGCTCATCAACAATGCCGGTATCGGCGGCGGCGGAAGCATCGTCGCGGGCGATCGCGGCCAATGGGAAAAGACCTTCAATGTCTGCTGGGGTGGTGTTTACAACGGCGTGCGCGCCTTCCTGCCGCTGCTGATGAAGGCGAGCGAAGGTCATATCGTGAATACGTCGAGTGTGAACGGCTTCTGGGCTTCCATCGGGCCGGGCCGCCCGCACACCGCCTATGCGGCAGCGAAATTCGCAGTGAAGGGTTTCACCGAAGCGCTGATTTCCGATCTTGCAGTGAATGCGCCGCACATCAAATGCTCGGTCGTCATGCCGGGCCACATCGGTACGGAGATTGTCGCCAATTCGCGCAAAATATTGAGCGGCAGCGAAACCGCCATCGATGTTCCCGCCGTGCGCAAAGCGCTGGCCGCGCAAGGCATGGATCTGTCGAAGCTGGACGACGATCAGGTGCGCATGATGGTGGAAGCGCAAGCCGCCGCGTTTCGCGACAACGCGCCGACTAGCGCCGCGCAGGCCGCCCAGATCATTCTCGACGGCGTGAAGGCGCAGAAGTGGCGCATTCTTGTCGGCAAGGACGCCGAATTCCTCGACGCTCGCGTACGTGCCCTGCCCGAAGAAGCCTATACATCGGCGTTTTATGACGCGTTGATCAAAGGGACGGAGTGGAAGATTTGAACGCTTTCGCTGTCACATCGCGTCGCTGAGCTTGCCGCGCTTCAGCGGATCGGGGTTGAGCAGCTTCCCGCTCATCGCGCCAATCCAGTCGAGGCCTTCGCGCAGTTTTACGTTCTCGCCGATGACAAGGATAGCGGGTGCGTCGCTCTCTTTCGCGTGCGCGCCCAGTTCGCAGAGCGTCGTCACGCGCACAGTCTGTTTGCCGAACGTCGCATCGCTCACGATGGCGGCGGGCTCATCGCGAGAGCGCCCCACTTCCATCAGCTTCGCGGCAATCTCGTCGGCGTGCGCCAGCGCCATGTAGAGCACGATGGTCGGAGAGCCCTTCGCCACCGCGTTCCAGTCCAGCGCCGGAATGTTTCCGTCCACGCCGTGGCCGGTGATGAAAGTGACGGCGTGATTGGTGTCGCGATGGGTGACCGGAATGCCGGCATAGGCCAGCCCACCGATGCCGGCTGTGATGCCCGGCACGATGCGGAACGGAATGGTCGCGCGCGCCAAGGTCAACGCTTCTTCGGCGCCGCGGCCGAACACGAACGGGTCGCCGCCCTTCAGCCGCAGCACACGTTTGTTTTTGCGCGCCAGCGCCACAAATTGGCGCGAAATCTCGCCCTGTTTGATGCTGGCTTGGCCGCGCCGCTTTCCAGCGTAGATCACGTCCGCGCCCGGCCGCGAGAATTTCAGAAGCGCTTCGTTCACCAGCGCGTCATAGAGAATGACATCGGCGCTGGAGATCGCGTGCAGGCCGAGAAGTGTGATCAGTCCCGGATCGCCCGGCCCGGCACCTGCCAGCCAAACCCAACCGCTCTCGAAAGGTGGCAGCGCAAGCGCGCCCGACAGCCGCGCGATGGCCGCGCGTTCGGCGGCGTTGAAAGGGGACGGCTCGGTCATTTCACTGTCTCAGATCGTAAATTGAATTGTACCGCATAATCTGGTTGGAGAAACAATTTCCGCAAGGTTGTGGAACGTGTTAATCCGCAGGCCCGTTCACCTTGAATAGCACCGAAGGGGCATCGCATTGACCGAAAAAACCGGAGAAATCGCGCGCGAGACGGCGGAATATCGCTGCGAAAACTGCCACAAGCCCATCCATCTAAAGCTGGGCGACCTGATCCCCAAATGCCCCAATTGCGGCTTTGAGACCTTCGATCTCGGCAATCCGCGCTTCGAAAAGAAAGACGGTACGCTCGGCCCGCACGACCCCGAGGCGGACGGGACATAAACGCCGCGCAAGATTGAATTCAGGATGGAGACGCGCCACAACCGCGCGCCCCCTCCGACCGGAACACCATGAAGCCGCGCAGCGATCTGAAGCCCAACACATTCGATTTCGAAAACACGCCGCTCGTCACTGCGAACGGCTTTCGCGAATATGACGCGCGCTGGCTGTTCGGCAAGGAGCTCAACCTGCTGGGTGTGCAGGCGCTCGGCCTTGGCCTCGGCACCTATTTTCACGAAATCGGAATCAAGCCCAGAGTGGCGACGGGTCACGATTATCGTTCCTATTCTTCGTCCATCAAACAGGCGCTGGTCATCGGATTGACGCAGGCCGGATGCGAGGTGGTGGATGTCGGCCTGGCGCTTTCGCCCGTCGCTTACTTCGCGCAGTTCGCGCTGGACTGTCCGGCCGTTGCGATGGTCACGGCCAGCCACAACGAAAACGGCTGGACCGGCGTGAAGATGGGCGCCGCGCGGCCGCTCACCTTCGGACCCGATGAGATCAACCGTCTGAAAGCCATTGTGCTGGGCGGCGAAGGCAAGCCGCGCGCCGGCGGCAGCTATACGTTGATCGAGAATTTTCGCGAGCAATATCTGGAGGCCGTCACCAAGGGCCACAAACTCTCGCGGCCCATTCGCGTTGTCGCCGCCTGCGGCAACGGCACGGCGGGCGCGTTTGCTCCGGAAGCGCTGCGGCGCATCGGTGCCGACGTCGTGCCGATGGATGCGGAGCTGGATTATACCTTCCCCAAATACAACCCGAATCCTGAAGACATGCACATGCTGCATGCGATGGCGGATGCGGTGCGGGAGCACAAAGCCGAACTCTGCGTTGGCTTCGATGGCGACGGCGACCGCTGCGGCGTGGTGGATGACAAGGGCGAGGAGATTTTCGCCGACAAGGTTGGCGTGCTGCTGGCACGCGATCTTTCCGCGCGGCATCCCGGTGCAAAATTTGTGGCCGATGTGAAATCCACCGGCATTTACGAGATCGATCCGGTGCTGAAGAAGAACGGCGCGACCACCGATTACTGGAAAACCGGCCATTCTTATATGAAACGCCGCACGCATGAGCTTGGCGCGCTCGCCGGGTTCGAAAAGAGCGGCCATTATTTCTTCAACGCGCCCATCGGGCGCGGCTATGACGACGGCATCGTCGCCGCCATCGCGGTGCTGGAAATGCTGGATCGCGCGGGAACAAAGAAGATGTCGACGCTGGTCGCGGAATTACCCAAGACCTGGGGTACGCCGACCATGGCGCCGTTCTGCCCGGACGACAAAAAATACGTACTGGTCGATGAGCTGGTGAAGGAATATTCCGATCTGCAAAAGAGCGGCGGCACCATCCTCGGCCAGAAGATTGCCAAGCTCGTCACCGTCAACGGCGTGCGCGTGACCTTGGAAGACGGCACCTGGGGGCTGATACGCGCGTCATCCAACAAACCATCGCTCGTGGTGGTCTGCGAAAGCCCGGTGTCCGAGGCGCAAATGCGCGCCATGTTCGCCGATCTGGACGCACGATTGTCAAAACACCCCGAAGTCGGCGAATACGATCAGAAGATTTGATCGGCGACGGCGCTGCAAATGCATTAGGATGGACACGCCCAGAGGAGCCGTGCATGTCCGACATCGACGAATATAAAGGCACCCATGTCAGCGTCGTGAATGACGGCAAGCGCTGCATCCATTCGCGCTATTGCGTGCTCAATCTGAATTCCGTGTTCCTTGCCGATGTCGATGGGCCATGGATCAAGCCGGATGCCACCAACGCTGAGACCGTGATTGCGGTGGTCGAGAAATGCCCATCGGGTGCGCTGCGCTACAAGCCCGAAGGCGACACCGTGCCGGAACAACCGCCCACCGTGAATACCGTGCGCGTGTGGGAGAACGGGCCGCTCGCCTTTCATGCCGAACTCGACGTCGCCGGCGACACATCCAGTTTCCGCGCGACGTTGTGCCGCTGCGGGCTATCGAAGAACAAACCTTATTGCGACCACAGCCATGTCGAGGGGAAATTTGTGGCAACCGGCGAGCCGGACAGTCAGGACTCGCAACCGCTTGCGGTTCGCAACGGCTCGCTCAAAGTCACGCCGACGCATAACGGCCCGCTGAAGGTCGAAGGTGCTCTAGAGATCTGCGCCGCCAGCGGGCGTACCGTCACACGCGACGTCAAACTGTTCCTCTGCCGCTGCGGCCATTCCGACGACAAACCGTTCTGCGACGGCAGCCACATGAAATTCAGCTTTACCGCGAATGCGGGCATTGGCTAAGCGGCTTCGCGTTCCACCCGCGGACCAACCAGCGCGAGCGCGTCGCGCAACACGGAAATACCGGCGCCTTTGCGCGTGGCGTTCTCGCTCAGATGGCGGCGGAACAGGCGCGCGCCCTGCTGGCCGTTGAAGAGCCCGAGCATGGGCTTTGTCAGCGCGATCAGCCGCTCGCGGTGACCCAGCCGATCCGAGACGTAATCCACATAGGCGTTCACGGCGGCTTCCAGCGAAACACTTTCTCCACCGAAGAAGCGCGCATCCACCTCGGCGAGGATCGCCGGCGAATGATAGGCGGCGCGCCCCAGCATCACGCCATCGACATGCGCCAGATGCGCCTCGGCCTCGTCAAGCGTGGCGATCCCGCCATTGATGACTATCGCGAGTTTCGGATGCTCGCGCTTCACCCGATAAACGAGGTCATAGTCCAGCGGCGGTACATCGCGATTTTCTTTCGGCGACAAGCCTTCGAGCCAGGCCTTGCGCGCATGAACGGCGAACGTCTTGACCCCGGCGCGCGCGCATAGGCCAATCGTTTCGCGCAAAGCCATTTCCGGATCCTGATCGTCGACGCCGATGCGGCATTTCACCGTCACCGGAATGGAACCCGCCGCGCGCATCGCGGCCACGCAATCGGCGACCAGCTCCGGCTCACGCATCAGGCACGCGCCGAACCGCCCGGACTGCACGCGGTCCGACGGGCAGCCGACATTGAGGTTGATCTCCGCATAGCCGAAGTCGGCGCCGATCTTCGCCGCTTCCGCCAGCTTCAGGGGCTCCGCGCCGCCAAGCTGTAACGCGACAGGCGACTCGCGATGATCGAAATCCAGCAGCCGCGCGCGATCACCGCGGATGATCGCATCGGCGGTGATCATTTCCGTATAGAGAAGAGCGCGCCGCGTCAGCTGGCGATGGAGGAACCGGCAATGCCGGTCCGTCCAGTCCATCATCGGGGCAACGCTGAATCTGTGGCCTAAATCGTTCATTTCACGGAAAATTTCGAGCCAGAAAAGTGCCCGGTAGGGTATTGGATGGGTCAATCTTTTTCAACGCATCGCATATTGTCTATGGCGCCCAGAACACCTGCACGGGTGTTTGCGATTGCAGAACGGCGCGCACAGGCATTGCCGCTATGTCAGTTCCCGAGATGGCATCACGATACGTCGCCAGTTTTGCTTCGCCCTTGATCAGAATGACGATCAATTTCGAATCCAGAATGGCGCGTAGGGTGAGCGACACGCGCTCGCCGGTCACTGCCCCATCCTGTGCGTGAACGGCGCGGGCCAGAGCAGGATCGTTCACGTCCAGCGCAGCTTTTAGTCCCTGCGCATTCGGAAATAGCGAGGCTGTGTGGCCGTCATCGCCCATGCCCAGCAAGGTGACGGTGAAAGGGGGCGGCATAGCGGCAAGTGCCGCGTTTACTTTTGCTTCCGCGCCGTTCGGCGAAGCGTCGTCCGTCTTCATCGGCACCAGATGTGCTGCCGCAGCCCGTCCGCGCAGAAGCCGCGTGCGAATGAGTTTCTCGTTGCTGCCGTCTTCATTTGGCGCGATCCAACGCTCGTCGGAGAGTGTGATCCAAATCTTGTCCCATGGCGCCTCGCGCTCCGACAGCAGGTCGTACAGCGGGCCCGGTGTCGTACCGCCAGACGCCACGAAACTCGCGGCTCCGCACGCCGCAACATCGTCCTGCAATCGCGCAACGATCTCGTCCGCCAACGTGCGCATCATTTCCCTGACATCGGCGAAGCGCCGCAGCAGGCGATCGTTTTGGGTCGGTTCATTCATACCAGCTATGTCCATTCAATCCCGTGAGCGCGAACGAGCCGGATGGTCCCCAGCTTCCCGCCGCATAGGGTGTGGGCGGCGCGCTTTGGCGGCGCCATCCGGCGACAATCGCATCGATCCAGATCCAGGCCGCTTCGGCTTCGTCGCGGCGCACGAAAAGGGTGGGCTTGTTGTTCAGTGCTTCGAGCAGCAATCGCTCATAGGCGATGCGCCGGCGGCCACGGCTGAACGCATCGCTGAGGCTGAGGTTTAGCGCCAGCGGCTGCAATTCGATCTGCTCGATGCTTGGTGTCTTGTTCATCAACAGCAGAGAAATTTCTTCTTCCGGCTGAAGACGGATGGTGAGCCGGTTCGCGAGCAGATCGTTGCCCGGAAAAATGGAATGCGGCACATCGCGAAACTGGATCACGATTTCCGATTTGCGATGGGCAAGACGCTTGCCCGTGCGCAGATAGAAGGGCACCCCCGCCCAGCGCCAATTGTCGATATTGGTGGCGATGGCGACGAAGGTTTCTGTGTCGCTCTGCCGGCCGCCTGTTTCATCCGCATAGCCGGAAACCGCACGTCCATTCGCGATCCCAGCGCGATATTGCCCGCGCACCGTTTTCTTGTCGATGTCGCGATTTTCGATGGGCCGCAGCGAGCGGATGACCTTCACTTTCTCGTTGCGCACCGAATCCGGGTCGAGATTTGCGGGCGGTTCCATCGCAACAAGACAAAGAAGCTGCAGAAGATGGTTCTGCACCATATCGCGAATCGCGCCGTATTCGTTGTAGTAAGACCAGCGATCCTCCACGCCCACGGTCTCCGCCACGGTGATCTGTACCTGGGCGATACTTTCCTTGTTCCATAAAGGTTCGAACAATGCGTTGGCGAAGCGCAGCGCCAGCACGTTCTGCACCGCTTCCTTGCCCAGATAGTGATCGACGCGAAAGATGCGGTCTTCCGTGAAGCTTAGCGCGAGCGTGTCGTTGATCGCCCGGCAGCTGGCGAGATCATGGCCAATCGGTTTTTCCACCACGACCCGGCTTCGGCTGTCGGTCAGACCAAGCGCCTTCAAGTTCGAGCAGATCGCGCCGAAATGGCTGGGCGATGTGGAAAGGTAAAAAACGGTCTCATCCGCGTCGCCCAACCCGGCGCGCAAATTCTCGAAGCTCTCGGGCTTGGTTGCGTCGACGGCAGCGTGGCAAAGGTATTGTTCCAGCTTGCACCAAACCGCCGGCGAGAAATCCGCGCCGACGCGTTCGCGCACCGCTGCTTCCACATCCTTGGCGAACGCGTCGCGGGACATGGCGCCGCGCGAACAGCCGATCACAACCAGACCGGCGGGCAGGAGGCCGTCCCCCTCGAGAAAATATAGCGAGGGAAACAACATCCGCCGGGCCAAATCGCCCGTGGCGCCGAAAATAACGATGGCCGGCCTTGCGGTCATGCGTCTGCCGCGTCGGGCTTTGAATTGAACTTCCAGACACCGGCAAGCACTGACATCGCGATCCACTCCAAAGGCGCCGCAGGTCCTGTCCAGCGCCAATGCATTTTACGCGTCAATGCCTGCGCGGCAACAAGCGAACCTCATCCATACGCCAAAAAGAAAAACGGGCGAGACTTGCGTCCCGCCCGTATCCAGATGCCTCGGTGTTCGATCAGTCCGTGCCGGCGCGGCCCAGACCCAGATCGTGCTCGGCGGCGACGATCGAAATCGTGTAGCCAGCGATCACATCGAACAGCGTCATCGCCATGATGAAGAAGAAGGGCGACGTCGCGAAACCCTTCAGCGTGATGAACTCGATGAGCGCCACCACGAAAACCAGCATCGAGAGACCATGATTGATGATCTCGTTGGAGGTCGTGCGCGTCGCTTTAACTACTTCGACGAAAAGCAGAATCAAAGAGCACAAAATGAGGAAATCGCCGAAACTGAATTTCCAGAAATCGCCGGAAAACATATGGATCGTCACGGCGTGGTTCAGGCTCAGCAAATCCTGAATGTCATAATGGCCGATCACGCCGCCGCCCAAGGCAAACAGGTTGTAGACAATCAGCGGAATCACAAGAAGCGGAAACAAGCGAAACATTGGATGATCTCCCCCAAACGCGCGTGGCGTATTTATCTTTGTATCATATTGGGGCGGAAAAGGGGCGCTGTCGCGTCGGCTCTGTGACAGTATGGTTAAGTTGCGGAACCCGCCTGTTGCGCGGCTTCCCGCAACAAGTTCCGCTCGCGGAAGATCAGCCAAAGATTGCGCGCATAGACGATCAATCCCGATGCCTGTCCGATGATGAACACCGCGTCGCCCACATAGATGGCGTAGGCCAGCAGGACGAGGCCGCCGCCAATGCTGCAATACCAAAAAGCGACCGGAATGACACTGCGCCCTTCCTTTTCGCTCTGAAACCACTGAACGATAAAACGCGCGGCGAAAAGACCTTGCCCGGCGAAGCCGATCAGCTTCCAGGCATGGGGAACGGTTTCGATCCATATCAGAACGTTTCCGAGCATTCAGATCTCCTTCGGCTCGACCGCGCCTTTGAACCGGTGTTGCAGCCAGCGCACGCCGAACGTGTCGAAGAAACCTACCACGGCGCGGTTGAAGTTCTTGTATTTCGACGCGCCATGCGCGCGCACGCGATGTTCTACCTCCACAAACAGAACCTCATAGCCTTCACGCTGCATCAGCGCGATCAGGAAGCGATGCATGTTGTCGAAATAGGGCAGGGCAAGAAAGGCGTCGCGGCGGAAAACCTTGAGGCCGCAGCCGGAATCGGTTGCGCCGTCTTTCAGCAGAAAGCGGCGAAAGCGGTTGGCGAAGTCCGACGCATAACGCTTGTTCGCGTCGTCCTTGCGATGCTGACGCACGCCCGAAACCATGCCGGCGCGCGCGCCGGAGACCGCATTGTTCAGCGCCGCGACGAGGCGCGGAATATCGTTCGGATCGTTCTGGCCGTCGCCATCCAGCGTCGCGACGATCTGTGCATTCGCCGCGCGCACGCCGGTCCGCACCGCACGGCTTTGGCCGATGTTGCTACCATGGCTGATCACACGCAGCCCCGGGATTTCACTCTTGAGTACTTGCAACGCAGCGACCGTCTGGTCCGACGAGCCGTCGTCCACGAAGATGATTTCGCTGTCGGGACCCACGGCAAGCGCAATTTCGCGCGCCAGCGGAGCGACGTTCTCGGCTTCATCCTTGACTGGCACGACAACGGAAAGCGCGACCGCCATACTGAGATTCCGTTCGATCCTTTGGTACAATGGTGTGCGTTCAGCGCTGTTCGCGTCCCGTTTGGGACGGCTGAACGCGAACACGCGGCCGCGCACGGCGCGCGCCTTATACAGGCCCGTGCCGGGCAGAAACAGGCCTGTGCCAATGCGGCGCACCCCCGATTCGGCTCGCGACCCGGCAAAGTTTGGTGCGCCAGAGCCGAAAAGGCGAAGCCACGCTAGTATTCGCACGCTTCGGCTCGGCAAGCCGTATGGCATCCGCTAACAATCCCCCGCCTGTTCGGGCGAGGACTTTCAAGAGGCGTTCCAGGTGACCGAGGAGACCATGGCGGCCCGATCCGGCTCCTCGCCCATCCTCGATCTGCTGGCGCGCTGGCCATTGGCCACGCTGTTCCTGCTTTGCTTCATCGCCTGGGTTCCCGGCTTTTTCACCTTGCCGCCGCTGGATCGCGACGAGAGCCGCTTCGCCCAGGCATCCAAGCAGATGATCGAAACGGGCAATTATGTGGACATCCGTTACAGCGTCGGTCCGCGCTACAAAAAGCCCGTCGGCATCTATTGGATGCAGGCCGCTTCGACCAAGCTGTTCAGCAAGCCGCCTTACAATGAAATCTGGACGTACCGTCTGCCGTCGCTGATCGGCGGCTTCATCGCCGTGTTTCTCGCCTATTGGTGCGCGAGGGCCTTTGCACCCCCGCCCATCGCCCTGATGGCGGCGGCGCTGATCGGCTTTACCGTCTCGCTCACGGCGGAAACAAAAATCGCCAAGACCGATGCGGTGCTTCTCGGCACCGTTCTGGGATCGCAGGCTTTGCTGCTGCGATTTTATCTCGCCGCGCGGCTGTCGCAGGTGCCGCCGAATTTGTGGGTCGCGCTCGGCGGCTGGCTGGCCTTCGCCATCGGCGTGCTGATCAAGGGACCGATCATCATTGCGGTATTGACCGTCACCATCGTTGCCATCTCACTTTGGGATCGGGACTGGAAATGGCTCAGCACGCTGCACTGGCTGCCGGGTCTCGTGCTGACGGGGTTGGTTGTCCTGCCCTGGGGTATTGCAATTGCCTTTGCCAGCCACGGCGAATTTTACGAGCAATCGCTCGGTCATGATTTTGTAGCCAAGATTCTCGGGGGACAGGAAAGTCACGGCGCGCCGCCCGGCTATTACCTGTTGCTCGCCAGCGTGACGCTATGGCCGGCGACATTGTTCGCGCTACCGGGCATCGGCTCCGCGATTGCGCGGCGCAACGATCCGGCGCTGCGTTATCTACTGGCATGGGCCGGTGCGGTCTGGGCGATGTTCGAGATCGTGCCCACCAAGCTGCCGCATTACATATTGCCGGCCTATCCGGCGGTGGCGTTTCTTGGCGCGTTGTGGGCGATGCGCGCGCCGTCGCCGGACGAGCCGCGCTGGGAGCGCATTCTGCGCTACCTCGCTGCGCTGCAATTCTTTCTTGGCGTCGCGGCCTTCACCATCGTTCCAATCCTCGCGCCCAAATGGTTCGGCGATGGGATCGACGTGATCCTCGTTGCGGGCGCCTGTGCCGGCGCCATCGCGGGTCTCGCAGCCGTCATGTTCCTTGTCCTGCGCAAGGCTATGTTCGCCGCCTTGTGCGCCGTTGCCACCGCCGTGATCTTCTATCCGCTGATCGTGTGGGGTGTGGTGCCGAAGGCGGATCAGGTGTGGATGAGCCCGAAAGCGGCGGCGCTGGTCGCCAAGGACAGATTGCCCGATGATCCGCCGGTCATTCTCGCCGGCTATGTCGAACCGAGCCTCGTCTTTTTGCTGGGCACCGACACGCAAATTCAATCCGGCGTCACGGCCGCCGATCTTGCGGCGCAGCAGGGCGGCCTCGCGCTGGTGGAGGATAATCAGCGCAAGCAGTTTCTCACGCATCTGGGCCAGCTCGCCGCGCTGGCGCAGCCGGTGGACGAAATGCGCGGATTCAATTATTCGCGCGGACGCCGCGAGCACATCACGGTCTATCGCGTGACGCCCACACAGCAGACCACGGACCCACCTTCCGAATGAACGCCGACGATCAAAAGTATTTTCGCATTGCGCTGGTGCTAATCGCGACGATCACGATCGTGCGCGTGGCCGTGCTGTATTTGTCGCCGCTCGATCTGTATCCGGACGAGGCCCAATATTGGTGGTGGGCGCAAAACCCGGCCTTCGGCTATT